>MAAC01010175.1_pt1 | contig 303829 bp, 249 predicted proteins | sample 1115981 | NCBI WGS metagenome assembly MAAC01 (sample SAMN04961126, study PRJNA320927) | seawater metagenome | isolation source: sample BD02T64 sea water enriched with oil for 64 days | place: USA:Gulf of Mexico | collected 2013-07-27 | reverse complement strand
CGTAGCCTTTTTTTTATCTAAATAAAAGCACCACAGCTCATCTGTCGCTGATTGATTTCTTAAACCCAGTTTAGAAATACAAATTAAGTATCAATGATAAGCAGGTGTTATAAAAGTTTATTCCCCCCTAGCTCAGCTGGTTGCACGATGAACTGTACTCTCGTAACAACATCATGTGTCACTGGTTTGAGCCCAGTTTGGGGAGCCACATCTGAAGGCTACGAGAAATCGTAGCCTTTTTTTTATCCAAATAAAAGCACAACAGCTAGTCGAACGATGGACTGTACGCACTTAACCTCAACATCTGTCACTGATTGATTTCCTAAACCAAATTAAGTATCAATGACAAACCGGTATATAAAAGTTTATTCTCCAATAGCTTAGTTGGTTGCACGATGAACTGTATTCTCTTAACAACATCATGCGTCAATGGTTCGAGGCCAGTTTTGGGGCCACATTTAAAGACAAATATTTTTTCTTAAAATGTGATAATAGCTGAAATGGGTGAACTCACTCAAACACTGATTTTACCTCAATTTCTTAATCCACTTACATTTATAAAAAAAGTCGTTGATTCTATAAAAAGCACTTATATGCTGATAATACCTTCTAAATATTTAACAGCCTGTCCTGATACAAGTACTCTATCATGTTCAATTGTACACTTTAACATTCCGCCTCTTTCAGATGCCTGATAGGCAATAAGGTCATCTTTATCTAATTCAGCTGACCAATAAGGCGCTAAGCCTGCGTGAATGGAACCAGTAACAGGGTCTTCTATTCCACCATTGGCAGGCCAAAAATATCGTGAGATAAAATCATACTGTAATGAAGGAGCAGTAACAACAACATCTAAAGGAGCAAGTTTTTTCAAAAGTTCATCATTTGTAACTACATCCTTTACCGCTTGTTCGTTGGAGTAAATAGCAAAAAAAGCTTGCTCATTTTTTAATACCGCACAAGGTGGTATTGATAAGCCATTTATCAAAGCGTCAGGGATACTTACTACCTCTCTAGGTGTTCTGTTTGGAAAGCTCATTTGAATAAAGCCATCAGGCCTTTCTATCACCAGTAAATTACCGACGGCTTTTGCAACAAATGTAATAGCTGTTAATGATTTATCAAGGGAATAAAGCACAAATGCGGCAGCGAGTGTTGCATGTCCACAAAAGTCAATTTCTGTTATAGGAGAAAACCATCTTATTTCAAAGGTATTTACATCGACTGGTTTTACAAAAGCAGTTTCTGACAAGTTATTTTCTGTTGCAATAGACTGCATTACTTTTTTATCTAACCATTGTTCAATGACAATTACCGCTGCAGAATTGCCATGAAAAAGTGTAGAGGTAAAAGCATTAATAAATTGAATTTTCAATTTCATTTACATGTCCTTAAATATATAACTAAAAAAGCCCTATTTTCATAAGAAAATAAGGCTTTTGCTTTTTTAATCAAGAGATATCAATCGTTATTTTTCAGCAATCAACTCTTGTTTATTTTCATAAGAAATAACTAATTTATCTTTCTTAACGCCAACCTTTGCAACTCCGCCATTAGTTAGTTCGCCAAATAGTAGCTCATTGGCTAGCTCTTTCTTCAGTTGCTCTTGGATTAAACGTGACATAGGTCTTGCGCCCATCGCTTTATCGTAACCATGTTCAGCCAACCATTTTTTCGCATCTCGGGTCAACTCTAAAGAAACGCCCTTGTCATCAAGCTGTACTTGCAATTCAACGATAAACTTATCAACTACCTGTTGAATTACTTCATTATCAAGATGATTAAACCAAACGATATTATCAAGTCTATTTCTAAACTCTGGAGAGAAAATCTTATTGATTTCGCTCATAGCATCTAAGCTGTGATCTTGTTGTTTAAATCCAATAGATTGACGAACAGTTTCTTGTACTCCAGCATTAGTAGTTAATACCAAAATAATGTTTCTAAAGTCTGCTTTTCGTCCGTTATTGTCAGTTAAAGTCCCGTGGTCCATCACTTGCAACAAAATGTTATAAACATCTTCATGCGCTTTTTCTATTTCATCTAACAACACTACGGCATGAGGGTGTTTTATTACCGCATCTGTAAGTAAACCACCTTGCTCATAACCCACATAACCAGGAGGAGCACCAATCAATCGACTAACGGCATGTTTCTCCATATACTCAGACATATCATAACGTAACAGCTCTACCCCAAGGATTTTAGCTAGTTGCTGCGTCACTTCTGTTTTACCTACTCCAGTAGGGCCGGCAAACAAGAATGATCCGACTGGCTTTTCGTCATTGCCTAAACCTGCACGGGACAACCGGATAACAGATGTTAATTCTTCAATCGCTTGATCTTGACCAAATACCACAAGTTTCAAATTTCGATCTAACGTTCTAAGGCTATCTTTTTCCGTAGATGAAACTGATTTTTCCGGGATTCTGGCCATTTTTGCCACAATAGTTTCAATATCTGTATTGCTAATCGTTTTCTTACGCTTTGATGAAGCGACAAGTTGTTGCTTCGCTCCAGCTTCATCAATTACATCAATCGCTTTATCAGGTAAAAATCGTTCATTTATATACTTAGCTGAAAGTTGTGCTGCAGCTCGTAAAGCGGCATTGGTATAACGAATACCATGATGTGATTCATATTTTTCTTTCAAACCATGTAAAATTTTAGTGGTATCTTCAATACTTGGTTCAACAATGTCTATTTTCTGAAAACGCCGTGCTAAAGCACGATCTTTCTCGAAAATACTCTGATATTCTTGATAAGTTGTCGATCCCAAACAGCGTAATTTACCTGCAGACAGTAAAGGTTTAATTAAATTTGAGGCATCTAACATTCCACCCGATGCTGCACCAGCACCAATAATAGTATGTATTTCATCAATAAATAATATAGCATTATCATCGGTCTCTAGGTCTTTCAATAACGCTTTAAAGCGCTTTTCAAAATCACCTCGGTACTTGGTACCAGCAAGTAAGGCTCCCATATCAAGAGAATAAATGGTGGCATCCTTTAGAAACTCTGGCACATCATCATTGATAATTAAGTTAGCTAAACCTTCAGCAATAGCGGTTTTACCTACACCGGCTTCTCCTACAAATAAAGGGTTGTTTTTACGACGTCGACCCAATACTTGCAAAGTACGCTCTAATTCATTGTCTCTGCCAATTAAGGGATCAATATTTCCTTTAAGCGCTTCTTCATTTAGGTTCACAGAGAAGTTTTCAATCGTACGAGCTTCTTCCTCAGTGGCTTGCTCAGCGCCTTCAACGGATGGCCCCGTTGAATTGCTGTCAATCTTTGCAATACCATGCGAGATATAATTTACGATGTCTAAACGACTAATATCTGCCTTCTTCAAAATATAAGCAGCTTGTGACTCTTGTTCGCTGAAGATAGCAACTAAAACATTTGAGCCGTTTACCTCATTTTTCCCTGAAGACTGCACATGAAAAACTGCTCGCTGTAACACACGTTGAAAGCCCAAAGTAGGCTGTGTTTCCCGCTCCTCTTCATCAGCGGGAATAACAGGAGTAGTTTCTTGAATAAATTCAAGTAAGTTACTTCGTATCTTACTCAAGTCAGCGCCACAAGCACCCAGTACTTCAATAGCAGAAGGGTTGTCTAATAGAGCCAACAATAAATGTTCAACGGTCATAAATTCATGACGAGACTCTTTGGCTTGGCGAAAAGCTAAGTTAAGGGAAATTTCTAAGTCTTTATTAAGCATAGGTACTCCAATTTAAATCCTTGCGAACTTTTCTTTTTCGGTGATAAACCATTACATATTAAGCTTTCTGTGCAACACATTTTAATGGGTGCTCATTTTCAAGTGCATAACGCGCTACATGGTCTACCTTTGTCTCTGCGATATCTGCAGTAAATGTGCCACAAAGGGCCTTTCCCTTATAATGAATAGTTAACATAATATCCGTAGCTTCATCAGAAGTTTTATTAAAAAAGCGACATAATACATCTACCACAAAATCCATCGGTGTAAAATCATCGTTCAGTAAAAAAACATGATACTTAGGTGGTTTTTCTACTTCTTCTTCAATCTTTTCTTCAACAAGCTCATGGCTGTCAATTAACTCTTTCCAATTACTCATATATTTATCTTAGTCTCTACTGATCATTTTTGCTGTAACTTTTTCGCTAATAAAACATAAAATATTTCAAAATTCACTTGACTAATCTAATATTTTATCTACGATTCAATAAGTGGCTATTTTTTAGCCGCGTGTCTAGTTATGTATATGCTTAATTATATCTCTATTTTAATGAGACTAAAATCAAATAAAAATAATTGATATTAAGCACACTTATAATACTGAAGGATAAGGAAGTAGATGTATGGCTCACGGTACAGTTAAATGGTTTAATAATGCGAAAGGGTTCGGTTTTATTCGTCCTGACAGTGGTGGAGAAGATATTTTTGCTCACTACTCAACTATTGAAATGGATGGTTACCGTACACTTAAAGCCGGTCAAGATGTCAATTACGAACTAAATGAAGGACCTAAAGGACACCATGCGGCAAGTATAAAACCAACTGATGAAGAATTAGATTAATCAATCTTTCCAGATAATTTTATTTTCTACAATATAAATATAGCTATATTGTAGAAAATCTATATATTTCGATATTAATTCCAAAAGGTACCGTCTGTTACCTTAACTAGTCCAGCTCTTCAATGGCAATGCCAACTAAATAACATCCCTCACACTCTTCATCAACTCGCACGACTTTACCACGCATATCAAGTGACTGAACTTGTTCAGAAGACGAATTGAGCTTAATTTTTACATGAGTTGACATGGCAAGAAGTTGTTCTACTTCAATAGCCATTCCTGTAGCACTTAAGTCGCGACAAGTCGCTATTATTTGACTATTAGCTTCATCATCAATAATGGTAACGATAACTTCGCTGTTGAGCATCATGCGATAAAAGTTACGCTTATCATCAAAATCTATCATCCGTACCTCAATGTAATGAAAGTAAATTTAAACTGAATTAGGTTATTTATACTGAGCTTGAGCTCATGTGTCAAATATCTAAGCAAAGTCTTTCAAATGATTAATAATTCGCTTCAATGAAATTGGTTGGGCAGTTCCCAAGTTTTGCGCAAATAATGAAATACGTAACTCTTCTATCATCCACTTTGTCGATAAAACGTTTTCCGCTACAGGCCTGTCCTTTCGTTGCTTGGCAAGCAAGCTATTAAATAAATCTACGGCTTTATTTACTTCAATTAACTTCAACCTGTCTTGGTTAGGATCGATTGGCAACTTATCAAATCGACGTAAGATGCCTTTCAAATAACGAATAATGTCGTCTAAACGGGTAAAACCAGAGGCACTAACAAAACCTTTAAAAACCAATGCTTCGCTTTGTTGTTTGATGTCGCCATGAGATTGAATAACATTTAGTGCAACATTACCTTTTAATTTTCTGGCAATATCATGTCGTAAACTCAACGCTTGCTCTACTTTAATGGCTGCAGTTAAAACACTCTCTGAAATTTCTGCACGCACGTAATCTCGTACCAATTTGAACTCTTTCTCCGAGCGAGGTAACGCAGATAAGCTATTATTTTGTATATATTGTTTAACTAAGAACACACATGCCCCATGAATACAGTCATTCAATAGCTCCGTGATGGAACCAAAAGGGTTAAAGTACAAGCCTAATTTGGCTTTATTGGGCATTTTTTCTTGTAAGTATTTTAATGGTGAAGGTATATTTAATAAAATTAATCGACTAATACCATTAAGCATTGCCTGTTCAGCGTGTTCTTCTTGCTCAAACAATTCAATAGCGACACTAGTATTATGATCAACTAATGCAGGAAACGCCTTTACTGTCATGTTAGCTACTTTCTTTTCATACCCTTTGGGTAAAGATTCGAAATCCCACAGGGTCAGTTTATTTCTTTCTATACCCTTTTCTGCAACTTGTTTGATTGAAGCTTTCACTTTTCCTTGAAGTTGTTCTTTTAACTGATTGAGGTCTCTACCTTGTTTTAGTAACGTTCCTTTTTCATCAACTATTTTGAAGTTCATCGTTAAATGGATAGGTAACTCAACCGAATGCCAAACATCTTCAGGTAGTTTTACCCCCGTCATGCGCAGTAATTGCTTCGCTAGGGCGGCGTTTAAATCACCTTGATTATCAATCATATTTTCAAGACAAGCTTGAGCATAATTAGGTGCAGGAACAAAATTACGGCGTAATGTTTTTGGTAGTGCTTTAATTAGCGCAACAACAAGGTCATATCGAAGTGCAGGAATCAACCAGTCGAAACCTTCATCTTGGCACTGGTTTAACATAGTAATAGGAATAATTACGCTGATACCATCATCTATATCACCGGGACTAAAGTGATAGACAAGAGGTAGAGTCAAATTATTTTGACGCCACGTATCTGGATATTCTTTCGCTGATAACTCACTCGAAGTCTCATTAAGTAAAAACGCTTCAGAAAAATTAAGTAGCTCTGACTGCTTAGGCTTAGTTTTTTTCCACCAAGACAAAAAACTGCGTTGACAAATAACATTATCAGGTAGTTTGTCAGAATAAAAATCAACAAGTTGCTGCTCATCAACTAGAAAGTCTTTTCGACGCGCCTTCTGCTCTAATGCTTCAATGCTTGCAACTAAACTTTGGTTTTGTTGCAAAAACGCTTCTTTTATAAAGCAGTCCCCATTTACTAACGCTTCACGAATAAAAAGTTCTCTACATGTATTTGGCTCTATTGCCTTAAAGTTAACCTTACGCTTAGTGACAATATTTAGACCATACAAACTAACTTGCTCAAACGCCATAACAGCGCCCTGCTTCTTTTCCCAATGCGGTTCACTGTAACTTCTTTTTAACAGATGCTCAGCTAAAGGTTCTATCCAAATAGGGTCAAGCCTAGCATTCATACGAGCGAACAAGCGGCTTGTCTCAACAAGTTCAGCTGACATTAACCATTTAGGCGGTTTTTTAGCTAGTGCTGAGCCTGGAAAAACGAAGAATTTACTACCTCGTGCACCTTTAAACTCTCTATTTTCATCTTGCTGACCCAAATGGCTTAATAAGCCAGAAAGTAATGCTTGGTGAACACTTACCAGAGTTGCCGGTATACTCTGCTCTTTTTTCTTTTGACTGTCATTAACGCCTTGTTCGTTTAATGAAAATTGATAATCAACAGAAGTTAGCGCAATTTTTTGCTCTTTTAGGGTTAATTTCAACTGACTAAAGATATCTTGCCATTCGCGTAAACGTACATAAGACAAATATTCTTTTTGACATAATTTTCTAAAATGATTTTGCGATAAATCTTTTTTTTGCTCGTTAACGTAATACCACAGATTGAGCAAGCTAACAAAATCAGAGTTATTATCTTTAAAGCGATTGTGCTTTTCATCTGCCGCTTGTTGCTTCTCATGAGGTCTTTCTCGAGGGTCTTGAATACTCAAAGCACTGACAATAATAAGCACTTGTTCAGTACAGCCTAAATCAATTGCAGTAAGTACCATTTTAGCTAAGCGAGGGTCGATAGGGAACTTTGATAATAATCGTCCTGATTTGGTTAATCTAGCACTGTGATTTTGTGGCACTTTTTTAGATTGCGACTTTTTATTGGTGTGAATATCGTTATCAATAGCGGCTAACTCTTCTAGCAACTTGACACCATCATTTATATTCCTGTTGTCGGGTGCTTCCACAAAAGGGAAGTCGCTAATATCACCTAAATCCAATGCCAGCATTTGAAGAATTACAGTAGCTAAGTTGGTGCGGAGGATTTCAGGATCAGTAAACTCAGGTCTATTTAGATAATCATCTTCACTATATAAACGAATACAAACCCCAGAGGATACACGCCCACAACGCCCTGCCCGCTGATTAGCACTTGCCTGGGAAATTGACTCAATAGGTAAACGTTGTACTTTAGTACGGTAACTATAACGAGATATACGGGCAGTACCGGGGTCAATAACATACTTAATACCAGGTACCGTTAAACTAGTTTCAGCGACGTTAGTCGCAAGTACAATATTTCGCCCAGAATGTGGTTTGAATATTTGATTTTGTTCACTAATGGTTAAACGCGCATAAAGTGGCAACACTTGTGTATGGCGTAAGTTAGCTTTATTTAAAGCCGCGGCAGTATCTCTAATTTCACGTTCACCATTGAGAAAAACTAAAATATCCCCTTGACCAGTACTTGAAAGCTCAGACAACTCTTCTACTGCACTTAAAATACCGTGAATAACATCTTTGCCTTCAAACGCCCCTTCGCGAGGTTGGTCGTTTTTGTCATTATCATTTTCTGAACCGTCATTGAGAGGGCGATAACGCATTTCAACAGGAAACGTTCGGCCTGATACTTCAATAATTGGTGCAGCTTTACCATCTTTATCCGCAAAATGTTGAGCAAATCGTTGGGGATCAATCGTTGCAGAGGTAACGATAACTTTTAGATCTGGTCGTTTAACTAAAACTTGTCTCAGATAACCTAGAATGAAATCAATATTTAAACTACGTTCATGAGCTTCATCTATAATGATGGTGTCATATTGTCTTAGTAAACGGTCTTTTTGCATTTCTGCTAACAAAATGCCATCAGTCATTAATTTAATGTAACTGTGCTTGCTTACCTGATCATTAAATCTGACTTTATAACCTACCTGCTCACCTAATTTACTTTGTAATTCTTCAGCTATACGGTTAGCAACAGTTCTTGCGGCGATTCTTCGAGGTTGTGTATGCCCAATAAGTCCATCAATACCTCGACCTAATTCAAGACATATCTTAGGTATTTGTGTAGTTTTTCCTGAGCCTGTTTCACCGGCAATAATAACAACTTGATTCTCGCGAATCGTCTTTGCGATTTGTGGCGCATTGTCACTAATAGGCAAACCATGCGGATATTCTATCTTAGGAAGGTTTTGTATTTTCTGCTGCTTGTCCTTTATGGATTGCTCAATAGCTTCAGTTGTTCGTTGTATTTTTTTACCAAGTTGTTCTAAACGAGTAGCATTTTTATTGTTTGATAAATCGAACTGGCTAAGTTCTCTTTTATAATGAATTAACTGTCTTTTAAACCATAATAGATCGGATTTTTTTACTTGGTTTAAGGAATCAAATAAAGGTTGAAGATTAGGGATTTCACAGGATAAGGTATTTGACGACAAAATAGACTCAACTAATTTCACTAAATTAAAACACAGAAAAGTCTATTTTATCAGTTATGTTATCAAAATTATATTAACAAAAAAAATTTGCTACTAATGAGCTGCATGCTCCTTACCTGCTTTTAAGTTTGCTCTTAAGTGTTGATCAATGGCATGTAGGACATCATTTCGACAAATGGTGCCTAATAAATTACCATCATCATCAATGACAGGATAAACCTTGGGTTTGTTCTTGAGCATCAATTGCCCTAGTTCGATGACACTATCATAGGGTTTCATCGATAATACATCTTCACGCATCAAATCTTTAACATCCGCAACATGCTCATTGTAATATATGGTTTCAAGCATTTTCGCTAGCACATCGCTTTCAGATAAAAAACCAATGAGTTTGCCATTCGCATCAATTACTGGCCCACCAATTTGTTTGGTTTTCAAGAATCGTAAAGATGCTTCTTCTACTGCCATTTCTGCAGTAAAAGTAACGGGGTAGTGGTTCATATACTCTTCTACTTTTAGAGACTCCATCATTAATCCTTAAGCATTTGTCTAGTAATAAAAAACAAAAAACGTTTACGCTAATTGTTTAGGTGTTAGCCTTAACCTTAATGTAGATAAATCTTTCGCAAAGCGCCAGTTTTTCATAGGCTTATATCGGAATAAATTATAACTGTATTTGAAAAGCATTGAGTTGTGTACTCAAAAGCTAGCAAAGACGCTATTTAGCAATTTCTTCTTGTAGAAAAGGAATAAATGCTTCAGATACTTTCGATAAATGCCTATTATCTAGATATAAGGCATTCACCGGAAAGCTTAATGGTGGATCAAAAGAGGCTACTGCCATATTTTCGCCTAAATTTCCCATCGCTGTATATTTATCGACAATGCAAACACCTATTTCTTGAGCCACCAACTTTGTTGCAATAAAATAAGTTTGAACTTTGATAAAAGACTTCAATGGTACATTATCTTTCATCATACGCGCCCAGAGTAATTCCCCAAGTGGGCCACTATCGCTAATATCGATGAAATCGAAACCTTGCAGCTCTGCAAGAGAAAGTATTGATGGGCAATGAGTGAAAAAGCTTTTTGGATAAACAACCACTAGTTCAGATTGTGCAAACTCAATTGATTTTACACCAGGAGTTACATTGGGTGAAAATAGCACGGCAAAATCACATTTATGCTCAAACAAGGCCTGCATTACTGCATCATTATGAAGTGTTTGCACATTGAAATTCACTTTGCGGTGCTGACTATGGTATTTAGCAATTGCGTTAGGGATGACATCGAAGCCAAGTGCTGGTGTTAAACCGATACTAATATTACCATAATCAGAATTTTTAATATTTTCCGAGGTGTTCTTAATGGAGCGCAATTGTTGATATATTTTATCAACTTCATCAAACATCATTTCCGCTTCGTCTGTTGGAATTAAACGTCCTTTTACTCGTTCAAATAAATTAAAACCCAATTGCATTTCCGCATGTGCTAAAACTTTACTCACTGAAGGTTGTGAAACATGCAATGCTTTAGATGCATTCGTTATAGAGCCTGTAGTATAAATCGCGTGAAAAATTTCAATATGCCGTAAGCGCATCTATAACCTCTTAAATAATGACAATCGTGTCTATTTTATTCATAGAATACCTAGCCGGTAACAAATGGCAAACTTAAGTATAGCTGAATCACTAACGCATTGGTGATGTCGATGAAAAATGCACCAACTAAAGGGACAACTAAAAAGGCTTGAGGTGAAGGACCATAGCGAGCGACTAAAGATTCCATATTGGCAACAGCCGTTGGCGTTGCCCCCAAACCAAAGCCGCAATGCCCTCCAGCAATAATTGCTGCATTGTACGTTTTTCCCATAATCCTAAAGGTAATAAAATAGGCAAAAAACATTAGCATAATTGTTTGTATTAAAATGATAAAGACCATAGGCCCTGCTAAGCTTGCTAACTCCCATATTTTAAGCGACATGAGTGCCATTGCCAAAAATATCGATAACGCCATTGTTCCCCATAAATCTATACACGCTCTACTAATATTGTACCTTTTTGAAAATTCACATAAATTAGTAACAATAACACCGAACAGTAAGGGGATTAAAAAAGCAGGCAAAACGATATCTTTGGCACTTAAATTTTCATAGACCATATGACCCAGAACCATACAAATTAAAATGATAAACAAAGTCTCCATCATTTTCTTAGGGGTGACTAAATCATGGTCTTCTGGATTAAATGTAACGGTATCGTCTAATTCTTCATGATATTCATCTGCCGACAGTTGATAACGATTAATGAGTCTTCTACTTACTGGTCCGCCAACTAAACCACCAAGCACTAAACCTAACGTTGCTGCAGCCATAGCAAGTTCAAAGATATTCGCCGGCATATTATATTCAGCAATAAATAGTTCACTATAGGTTGCGCCATTACCATGGCCTCCAGATAAAGTAACTGAACCGCCAATTAGTCCCATTAAAGGATCCATACCTGTTGAAATTGCTAACGAAACCCCTAATGCATTTTGTACTAGCAAAAATAACGTCGCCACAAATAAAAACAGTACAACTTTAGGGCCACCTTTAAACAATAATGAAAAACTAGCCCCTAAGCCAACTGTAGTAAAAAACACTGTCATTAGCGGGGTTTTGAGGCTCATTTCAAAGTTTAGATTTATATCAAAAAGTGAATGTGCTACTGCAGCGACTAAAGAAAAAGCAATGCCCCCTACAACGGGCTCAGGGATGTTGTTTTCTCGTAAAAATTTCACTTTGCTATTACAAAAATAACCAATAAAGAGTATTAGCAAGGCAACAACTATTGTTTCAATTAAATTTATTTCAATGTTCATACATCAACTCGGCTTAATGCTTTAATATAAAGTGCTTTTGATTAAATATTCTGGTTTGAAGCTGTATTCAAAATATTTACATTTTACTTAAAACATCTTCTATAGAGTCTGCTTTTCTGATGCATTTAATATTCAAGTTTTGATTCTCACCCGAGACTGCAAAAACGCCAACACGAGGCAAGCTGTTATAGTCAAAGTGATTACTAAAATAATACCCGCCGGTATCATGAACCATGACATAGTCGTCTATCGCCAATTTGGGTAAAAGCTGATTAACACAAACTAAATCACCTGCGAAACAACATGGTCCCGCAACATCTGTCATAACAGGCTCTGCGACTTGTGCTGTTTTTTCTTTACCTAAAGGTGTAAACCCAGTAATTCTTAGTGGCCATGCCTTGGGCAAAAAAGCGGTGCGAGTTAAGATTTGAGCGCCTGCATGAGTAATGGCGATGTGCCTATCACCTGCAGTTTTAGTGTATTCAACCCGTGTAACTATTACGCCATTTTTTGCAACAATAGCCCTTCCGAACTCTGTTTTAACTTGATACTTATTAGTAAACAATATGGGCGCGTGTTCATTTAATAACTCAGCATATTCTGTAAATGTCGGATTGACTTCTTCACTTGCGAAATTAACCGGTAAACCTCCGCCAATATCTAAGCGAACCACTTGCTGACCCGCTATATTGTCATTTATTTCTTCAGCAAGTTCAGTCAGTGCGCTAACCCCTTTAGCCATTAAGGTAAGTTCACACCCTTGTGAACCAGTATGCGTATGAATACTAGTAAGCCAAGGCCTTGCTTTATAAATATCGATTAAAGTTTGTCTATTATTATTATCTGCTAACGCATAGCCAAATTTAGATGTTGCTGTGGCTGTGCTAGTTGAACTAATGACGCCGCTACCAATTTGCGGATTAACCCTAAAACCAATGACTGATTTAGTCTGTGGATATTCCAACATTAATTTATCTAATCGTTCAAGCTCCTGAATATTATCAATATTAATTGAAATATCTTTTGCTAAGCATTGACGAAGATCTGATATCGTTTTTGCTGGTGAATCAAAAATAATATGCTCAGTATTAAAACCTGCTTCTAAAGCAATAAGTAACTCACCTGGGCTCGCCACTTCTGCGCCCATACCATTGTCTTTTATTGATGCTAATACACTTAATAGTGCATTAGCTTTTACGGCAAATGTATGAAAGAAGTTTTGAGGAAAAGCCTGCTGAACAGCTAAAATTGTCTTTTTTAAACTGTCTAAATCCATGATACCTATGGCGGTAAGATCATTGTTGATAATATTAGCTTCAATCGCGCTTTGAATGATTTGTTGTTTTCTGTTCATAAGATTATTTAACTTAGTGATTATCGTAAATCACAGTTAAGTTAGGAAATATATAGCTAACTTATCTGCATTGTCAGATAGCCCTAAACTTTGCTTAACACAAGTTTATACGGCGTTAATAGATACAGTAACGATAATGTAATGCTTCAAAAACCAACAATATTTAATATTGAGCCTAGCATAACCTTAGGTTATACCTTTTTTATAAGCCCACTAAAACCAAGCTTCTTAGGCTCCAGCCACAATCTAGGGTTATAGCTTAAGCAACAAATGGAATTGGTATCTGAACCAATTGCTTACTAGTCTTGACTTAAAGAAACAGCCATCAAGACGAAAGCTAATTAGCACGTTTTATAATTCTATTTTTAAAGGCATTTATTGTGACTTCTGATACCGCTTTACAATTAACTCATTACATAAAGAACAATTATCGTGAATCGAATCTCGACGTTTTTTCAAACTTTTCACAAGCATTACTCAGTTCAACAGTTGACGATGGCTTAACTCAATTGTCTATTGCACAAAAATTCAATTTAGCGACTTCTGTTTGGCAAGCATTTGTCGACAGAAGTGAAAGTGACACGGTGATTTTTGAGAATAAAATGACAGAAGAAAATCAATACGAGACAACGGTCATTTATATCATCACTGAAAATAGACCCTTTATAATTAACTCGTTAATAGAGCTATTTTTTAGAGAGAATTTAGGGATAAAAACGAACTTACATACTGTTGTTGAGCCAACCTCACTAAGCAATATTCAACAACTAAAAAGTAAAGAAAACCAAGAGCAGTCTGTTATATATATAGCGTTAAACAAGAGACTAGAAGACTCTTGTTGTCGATATTTACAGAGGGAAATATTTGCACTATTAGCAGAAATATCAGCAATCACATCTGATTGGTCAATGATGATAAATCAAGCGAAAAACTGTAGCACACAAAGAGAGGGAAGCCGCTCAGATGATAGTAAGCAAAAAGATACTCAACTTTTCCTCGATTGGCTTTGCCAAGATAACTTCACCTTCTTTGGCTATCAATCAATTAATTTATCAGAACAAGAACTGGCTCAAGATGATTTAGGCATATTAAAGACAGATGCAGAAAACCTTAAGTATGAAAAAAAGAGCATAACTACTAGTAAAAGCGACTTAGAAGCGTTTATTCATGATGATTTAACCTTATTAGTGTCGAAATCCAACATACGTTCTAAGGTTCATCGAAGTGACTATTTTGATTTAATTACCGCTAAGCAGTTTACTAAAAGTGGAGAATTAAGTGTTGTTCATCGGTTTATCGGACTCTTCACCCAAAGATCCCATAAGATAAGCCCGACAAAAATCCCTTACTTGAATAGTAAAATTGAAGCGGTTTTGCATCTAGCAGGGTTTAAGTCAATGAGTCATGATTATAAAAGGTTTAGAAACTTGATTGAAAGCCTTCCTCAAAGAGAGCTTTTTGAAAGCGACATCAACAGTTTATATGCCATGACGAAAAAACTATACAAGCTTAGAAACCAAGACGAATGCGCAACGTTTATAAGAGAAAATAACTATAATAACCAAGTCTCTGTCTTGTTATTTATTACTAAAGACTCGTTCTGTACCGATCTTGGTGATGTTATTGCAGCGCAGTTGTGTCGTAGTTACCAGGGAAAAATTTTATCCCGACATGCGACTCTTAACGATAATAGCATGGCACAATGGCACTTTATCGTTGAAAAAAACTCCTGTAATAATCAATCAATTAGAGCTGAGGAGGTCATCGAAAAAATAAAGAACATCACCACTAGTTGGCAGCAAATACTTAACACGCTAATTTGCCAGCATTGGGACGAAAAGCAAAGCAGTAAAATCATGAAGAAATACCATCAAAGTTTCTCCAAAGGATATCGAGAAAGATTCACTGCAGAGGAAGCTATTTACGATATAGAACAATTCGAAAAGTTACCCTCTCATCATCGATATCAATTTAAGATAAACTCCTCACAACAAGATGCACATAATGTCGTCCGTTTAAACATCTACTCTCCCTACCAAAGTATTGCCTTAAGTGATTCTATACCTATTTTAGAAAACTTAGGTTTTCGGCCACTAGATGAATTTAGTTATCGACTTTTAGCCAATGAAGCGACAAAAAGTAATAATGACCTTTATACCTATACCCTTGAGTGTCCTACCCATAACGCTGATATTCAACGTTCAACAATGAAGAATATTGAAGACGGGCTATCGCAAATTTGGCATAACACCATAGAGAATGATGGCTACAATAAATTGCTTTTATGCGCACAGTTATCCATTAGGCAAATAGTCATCATCAGAGCTTACGGTAAATATCTTCGCCAATTAAACATTGGTTATTCGGAAAAGTACTTTCAACAAGCGTTGTTATCATATCCTGATATTGCTCGACAGTTAGTATCGTTATTTGAGTGCTTATTTCAATTAGGTGAACAGTCTGTTGCACAAAGAAAAAAACAAGCCGATAAAATAAAATCTGTACTGGATGAACAATTAAATGCCGTAATAAAAATTGACCATGACAGAATAATTCGAAACTTTATTGCTGCTATTTCAGCAACCTTAAGAACCAATTTTTATCAAATCTCTAATAAGGGTGTAAAAGATTACTGTGCTTTTAAAATTCGAAGTGCTGATATCGACGATGCCCCACTACCCCGTCCATATGTCGAAACGTTTGTCTACTCAACTCGTGTTGAAGGCGTTCATTTAAGGTTTTCTCCCGTTTCTAGAGGAGGCTTGCGTTGGTCTGATCGTCCTGAGGACTTCCGTACAGAAATATTAGGGTTAGTGAAAGCACAGCAAATTAAAAACGTTGTAATTGTTCCTCAAGGAGCCAAAGGTGGTTTTGTCGCAAAGCAATTAACAAGTGATGCGTCACGTGAGCAAATGAATAAAGAAGCCATCGCTTGTTATAAAATATTTATTTCGGCGTTATTAGATATTACCGACAATAATGGCCCAAAAGGTATTATTAAACCTTCGCAAGTTATCTGCTTTGATGGTGACGATAGTTACTTAGTGGTTGCTGCCGATAAAGGCACGGCGACCTTTTCTGATATCGCCAATGAATTGTCTAAGCAATATCAGTTTTGGTTAGGTGATGCTTTTGCCTCAGGTGGTAGTGTTGGTTACGACCATAAAAAAATGGGCATAACGGCAAAAGGGGCTTGGATTTCTGTGCAAAGGCATTTTTTCGAGTTAGAGCATGATGTGCAAAAGGATGAAACCTCAGTCATTGGTATTGGAGACATGTCTGGTGATGTCTTTGGTAACGGGTTACTATCTTCTAAATCACTCAAATTAGTCGCCGCCTTTGACCATAGAGATATCTTTTTAGATCCCTGCCCTGATGCGACATCTAGCTATTTTGAACGTAAAAGGTTATTTCACTTACCTCGTTCTTCATGGAAAAACTATGATGGAAAACTCATTTCAACAGGCGGAGGCGTATTTAGCCGCGATTTAAAAAAAATACCACTATCAAAACAAGTCAAAGAAATACTCAATATTGAAAATGACATCGATTACCTCTCTCCAGATGAGTTGATTCGTCATATTTTGACTGCCAAGGTTGATTTACTTTGGTTCGCAGGCATAGGGACTTATGTAAAAGCAAATAACGAAATCAATACTGATGTTGGCGATAAAGCAAATGACCTGCTGCGCGTGAACGCCAAAGAGCTACAATGTAAAGTGATTGGTGAAGGTGGCAATCTGGGCTGTACACAATTAGCTAGAATTGAGTTTGCTAAGTCTGGTGGCAGAATAAATACCGATGCAGTTGATAATTCAGCCGGAGTAAACTGCTCAGACAATGAAGTTAATATAAAAATATTGCTCAATCAGTTATGTCTTGATGGTAATTTAAGTCAATCAAATCGTGATAATTTACTGGAACAAATGACTAATGAAGTGAGTGAGATGGTACTACAAAACAACCGTTTTCAAGTGCAAGCATTGAGTATTGATGAAGCGAATAGTTTTACCCATTATGAAAGTTTCACCCGTTTAACACAGTATCTTGTCAATAATGTGCAACTGAACCGAGAGCTTGAATACTTACCTGACGATGACGAAGTGAAAAGTAGATCGTTAAGCAATCAAGGATTAACGCGCCCAGAATTAGCGGTACTGATGGCCTATTCAAAGATGGATGTTAATAATGCATTGCTCGAACAAAGCTATTTGATAGACGACCAATACTTTAGTAAATATTTATTAGCAGCGTTTCCCAAGGCATTAGTTGAGAAGTACCCTGACAACATTCTTGCTCACCCGTTAGCCAAACAAATAATTGCCACATCTGTCTCAAATGAAATATTCAATCGCGGTGGAATTCATGCCGTACGAGAACAGACAGGTGCTTCAATTGTTGAAATTGTAAAAGCATTCATTGTGACCAAAGAAATATTCAAGTTGGATGATATTTGGCTTGAGATAGAAGCTTTAAAAACCAATGTATCCGCTCAAAATCAAATTCAAATGATGATAGAAGTGCAGCGATTTTATCGATTAATGGCCATTTGGTTCATAAATAATTCAAGATCAGGTGACGACATAAGCACAATTATTAAACAATTCTCAGTCAAATTAGTAGCACTTCAGCAAGTTGAAAGTACTGAGATTGAATTACCCTTTATGCCCGTGAGCGACGCTTTATATCAATTATCAGCTGAGTCTGGTGGACAACAAATTGTGAGTAACATTCACCGGTTAAAGGTCACCAGTATTGCTTTTTGCGATATTATTAAAACCTCTGCTGAGTTATCGTTAACCGTAGAGCAAGTATTATCCTGCTATTGTAAAGTTTCAGCGCTTATTGGCCTGCCTTGGTTAATCAAACAAACAGAAAAAATAAAAAGTAAGGACCATTGGGCTCGATTAGCGTTATTTTCTCAGTTGCTTGACATGCTTGAATTGCGAGAAAAGTTAGTGGTTAAAATCATCAGAAAATATCATGAACACTCTCCTTTAGAAGCGGTAACTATCTGGGAAACAGATAAAAAACATGAGCTGAATCGTGTAGAGCGAATAATCGATGATTTAAAAGCCTCCGGTATGATTGACGGTAATAAATTATACTTCGTAAATCGCCAATACCGCAGTTTATTAAACTAGTTTCTTACCACTCCCTATAAATATGCAGCAATGTTTAATCATTGCTGCATATTTATCTTTGTGAATTCTCACCGCTTCTTTCTCTATTTTTTTATCGTTGACTTAATCAATCTAACGGCCCACACGCCGATGCTTAAAGCTACATTGCATAATGCGCTCACAGCACCTATAACTTAAGGTTATAGTCAGCAAATAAATAGTCAATTGTACATTTAGGTTATTCAGTTCATCGTTAGTAACAGAACTTAAACAGGTGAAAATACACCTGACATAAAACAGCAGAGAAACGACAAAGGTGAACAAAATGCAACATCATTCAAAGCAAAACTTCAAATTAACAAAACTTAGTTTGTGCTTATTGGCAGCATTATCAACACAAGCTGTACAAGCACAAGAAAACGAACAAGCAAGTCAAGAAGCTGAAATTGAAAGGATCTCAGTCATTGGTAGTAATATTAAACGTGCTACTGATGTAAATACCTTACCGGTTACGTCAATGACTGCACAAGATATTGAAAATACAGGTGCTATGACAGGTGATGAACTCATTCGTTCAATTCCTCAAATGGGCGCAGTAAACTTTGGCGCTTCTACCGGTAATGGCGGTGTAAATGATGCCCGCGGTGATGTTGCATCTATTAATTTACGTGGTGTTGGCTCGGGCAACACCCTAACTTTACTCAACGGTCGCCGTTTAGTTAGCCATCCTGGCACTCAATCTGAAAACTTTGTACCAGTTACTACAGTTAACACCAACACTTTACCGGTGCACGGCTTACGCTCTTTAGAAGTATTACGTGATGGTGCTGCGGCAATTTATGGCTCAGATGCAGTAGCAGGCGTTGTTAACTATGCCTTAAAAACAGACTATGAAGGCAGCAAAGTTCAACTTTCATATGGCCAATCTCAAGGTACACCTCGTGATGATTTAACCTTTAGCTATTTAACAGGTTTAGAACTAAATGACGGTAAATCTCACCTAACTGGTTCTTTTACCTATTATAAGCGTAATGGCATGATGGCAACTGAAAGACCCTACTCTGCCAGCCATGACTTACGCGAATACCCTAGCCTACCTGAAGCGTTTATTGGTGATACCCAATTAGATAATCGTTCTACCAGTACGCCTTGGGGCGAATTTAACTCTGCAAGTTTAGGTACTTTCCATCTTCAACCTGATAGCTTATCAGGTTGTGTCGACTCTCCACTTAATCTTGAAGGTGTTTGTGTTGATAAAGGTAGCACTGGTAGAGATATTCGCTTTGACCGTGGTACTACTCGTTCATTATCTTCTGATGTAGACAGAGCAAATTTATACGCACATTTCACTCATAATATTAATGAAGATCTAACCTTCTTCTCTGAAGCTATTTATTATAGCGCCAAAGCAGAGCGTACCCGTGAGCAAACACATAACTTAACCGCTCAACGTTTCAAAATTTCAGCAGATGCGGCTTATAACCCTTTTGGTGAAGAAGTCACTTTACGCAAAACTCGCCCAATTAATACGGGTGTTCGTCAGGTTGAAGTCAAAGATACGAGTTATAGAGTTCTAGCGGGTTTACAGGGCTATATGGGCGATTGGGAATGGGAAACAGCAGCTTTTTACAGTGCAGCTGAAACAAAAGATCAGGCTAACCGCGTACAGGCTAGTGCATTCCAAGCAGCCATTAATAGTACCGATATCGCAACGGCTTATAATATTTTTGCTGGTGGCGATATAAATAATCCTAATACCACAGGAAATATTCCTATGGTTTCTCAAGCTATTTTAGATCAATTTATGGTTGATGTTCATCGTGACTCTACCACCAGCCTAGCTTCATTTGATTTTAAAGTGAGTAATAGTGAGTTTTTTGAGGTACCGGCAGGCTATGTTGGCTTTGCCGCAGGTATGGAGTATCGCCATGAAAGCTTTGAAGATGACCGCGACAAACTTCTAGACGGCAGTAATCCATTTGTTGATGCTATTACCGGTGAAACCTTATCTGGCAGTGACGTTATGGGCAGTAGTCCAACTGAAGACTCGAAAGCAAGTCGAAATGTTGCTTCTGCTTATGCTGAAGTTATAGTACCTATCATTGACACTGGTTCACAATATGCGGAAATACAATTAGCGGCACGATACGAGAATTTTTCTGATATAGGTGATGCATTAAAACCTAAAATTGCAGCTTTTTACAAACCTACAGACTGGTTAAGTATTCGTGCCTCTTATGCAGGTGGCTTCAGAGCACCTGGCTTAGCACAAACCTCTGCAACAGCGGTACGTAGCAACAGTTTGTATGACCCTGTTCTAGATGACAGCTACGCTGTTATCGATGTGAGAAGTGCTAGTCCAGATCTTAGTCCTGAGGATGATGTAAATACATCTATTGGTATTATATTAGAGCCAACAGATAACTTAACCTTTACTATTGACGCATGGAAAATTGAACAAGAGAACTTAGTGGGTATTTTAGCGGGCTCTTCTCATTTACTTTATGATTCATTATTACGCAGTGAAGGTTCAAGCAATCCAAATGTTATTCGTGATGCTGACAGCCTTGAAGTTATTCAAATTAATAACTTATATGAAAACTTAGATAAAAGAGATATCTCGGGTATTGATTTCAGCCTGACGTATGATTTTGAAACGTCAATTGGTGACTTCGAATTTACCGCAAATGCTGCTCACCTAACAAAATTTGAGCAAGTTGCAGACCCGATCTCTGCTCTACTCGTTGCCGCACAAGAGTCTGGCAACCCCGCAGTTCCTGCTGATAGAGTTATTTCAAATGTTGGTGATCTAATGCAAGAAAATGGACGTCCTGAATGGCGAGGTAAAACCAGCTTAAATTGGAAGCATAATCAATGGCGTGCAGGCATCAGTGCAAATTATGTCAGCGATGTTTTTGATACCAGCACAACAGCAACAGTTGATGGCGAAGTACTGCTTTTACCTGTAGATAGCTTTACAACAGTTGACGTATACACAGCTTATAAATTTGCTGAGGGTGACGCATTAGAAGGCTTATACCTGAAATTTGGTATACGAAATATTGGTGACGAAGAGCCACCATTAGCTGATGAGCTTGCTCATGGTTACTTTGGTAGTTTACATACCAATAAAGGTCGTTACGTTTACTTAAATTTAAGTAAAAACTTTTAATCTGTATTTAATTTGCATACAGATATAGTAATCAATATGGCTCTGTAAAGGGCCATATTTACCTTCTTAGCTCCATTTATTAAGGTTTTTTTATGAAAAACTTATTATTCATTTTCTCAATAGCTAGCTGTGCTTTCTCAGTGATCTCATGTAAATCAAACCAGCTAGATGCAGACACCAAATCGGAATATATTGCCAATACGGTACATTCATGTGAGCAAGGAAATGTAAGAATTACCACAGACTTTCCCTCTGGCCGAATGGGTGAATGTAAATTAATTGCGTTAAATGAATATGAAATCACCCTCATACCTGAAGGTACGCCAATTAACTCAAGCCCTTGGTATGCTTTTAAAGTAGCAGCTGAAGAACGAACAAGTATAAAAATAAACATGTTAGTTCAAGGTGATAAGCACAGATATCCACCAAAAGTCAGTGCTAACGGCAAAACCTGGAAATTACAGCCATATAAAATGGCAGGCGAAGAACTTGTTGTGCATATTGAAGCGAGTAATGAAAGTACCTACATTGCTGGTCAAGAAATCATCGACAATCAATACTACATCGATTGGGCGCAAGATTTATCTAAGAAATATGATGTTACTCACACTATATTAGGTCAATCCACCCAAGGTAAACCTATTTATAAAATAGAGAGCAAACAACAAGATAACAATGAATGGTTAGTGATATTTGGTAGACAACATCCACCAGAAGTAACCGGTGCTTTGGCCCTTTTCCCTTTCACAGAAACGCTACTGTCAACTACTGAACTTAGCAAAAAATATAAAGATAGATTTAATATCCTGATTATTCCAAACATCAACCCAGATGGCATTGAATTAGGAAACTGGCGTTTCAATGCCAATAACATCGATTTAAACAGAGATTGGCAAAATTTTAGTCAAGTTGAAACGCAGCAGATTGACCAGTATCTTGAACAATTGGTTGATCAAGGACAAAAAATAAAATTTGCTATCGACTTTCATTCAACTAGACATGATGTTTTCTATACCATGCCGGTGGATTATGGCGTAGAAGCACCGTATTTTGTTATTCATTGGTTAAAGAGCCTTGATGAGCTTATGCCAAATTTTGATGTTGTAATGGAGCCGGGCAACACACCAAATAATGGCGTGTCAAAGCAATATTTTGCTGATAAATTTGGTATTCATGCTATTACTTATGAAATGGGTGATAACACTGACCGTTACAAGATAATAGACATTGCAAATAAAGCAGCAAACACCTTAATGGAAAGTATGCTTTCGAGCACAAATCATAATATAGAGTAGAACAATGAAACATTTCAAACTCAAACTTGCTGTTGCCGTAGTAAGTTCCGCTTTACTTTCATCTTGTTTAAAAAGCGAGTTAAAAACGATTGAAGTCAGCAAAATCGATACATTAATCATTAATGGCCAAGTGTACACTGGCGAAGTTGAAAACGCACAGAATCTCGATATAGCCGTTTGCCAGCAAGTAATTTGTGGCATTTCTGATCCCAAAAAGCGTAATGAGTACTCCGCTAAGAAAATTATTGACGCACAAGGTAAAATTGTAAGCCCTGGTTTTATCGACCCACACACACATAGCCTGACTGAATTACTTAGCAAAGACAAAAACCACAACTTGAACTACCTTACTCAGGGGGTAACTACTGTTGTTAATGGCAATGATGGTGGAGGTCCAGTAGACATAAAGAAAGTATCTAAACAATTAACAGCTAATGGTATTGGCACTAATGTCGCTTTATATGTAGGGCACGGAAGTTTAAGAGAAAAGGTTATTGGCAGAGAACAGCGCTTTGCAACACCCGCTGAACTCTTAGCAATGCAAACCCTATTAGCGCAAGGCATGAAAGATGGAGCTATCGGTTTATCTACTGGTCTTTATTATGTACCTGGCAGTTACGCCAATACAGATGAGGTAATAGCGCTCGCCAAAGTTGCTAGCCAATATAATGGTGTTTATGACACGCATTTAAGAGATGAAAGTACCTTTACTGTTGGCTTTATTTCAGCGTTGGATGAAGCCATTAATATTGCCAAACAAGCTAATATTCATCTACACCTAGCACATATAAAAGCTTTAGGTGTTGATGTCTGGGGACAAAGTAATACTGCGATAGCTAAAATAGAGCAAGCTCAAAGAGCAGGTGTTTCAATTTCTGCTGATCAATACCCTTGGCTAGCTTCAGGTACAAAATTACACAGTGCTGTTATGCCAAAATGGTTAATGGCTGATTCAAAGGCGGCATTTCATCAACGTTTAAATCATCTAGATTTCGCCGACAGGATCACGGCAGAAATAAGCGAGAACATACGTCGTAGAGGTGGCCCTGAAGCGTTATATATAACTGAATTTAAAGACCCTGAATTAGTTTCATTAAACCTGAAACAAGTAGCTGACCTGAAAAACTTGACCGTTGTAGAAACAGCTATTGCGCTAGTCCAACAAGGCGAAGTCAGAGTTGCCTCATTTAATATGGCTCCAGAAGATGTAGAAAACTTTATGGTGCAACCTTGGGTGGTAACCTCGTCTGATGGTACCAATGGCCATCCACGAAAATACGCCAGTTTTCCTAAGAAATATCAAAGCTATGTCGTTAAGAAAAAGTTACTCAGTCTTGGTGAATTCATTACACGAAGTTCAAGTAAAACAGCTAAATTATTGGGTCTTGAAAAAAGAGGAACTCTAAAAAAGGGTTATCAAGCTGACATTATTATTTTTGATCCGGTAAATTTTTCTGCAAAAGCCGATTTCAGCCAATGGAATCAATTATCAACAGGCATTGAGCATGTTTTAGTTAATGGCAATTTAACCATTAGTGATAGTGTTTTTCAAAAAATTCTCGCCGGAGAAGTCGTTAAATAAACTTTTAATATACAATTTGGTGGCTTAACAATGACTTTACTTAACTCAATATTAGCAAAAACAAATGTTGCAAAAGTAATGATGTTAAGCCATTTAATATTTGCTCACTTGCTGGCTTCTACTTCCTCTTATGCACAAGAACAAACAATTCAAGCAGCGGTTGCCGATGGTTTTCACAATGGTTTACATGCGAAGTATTTGCACTATATTGCTAAAAAGTTATCTCTTCAACTTTCTACAACAGCAATGCCCTTTGCTCGACGATACGAAGAATTAAAAAAAGGCCGATTAGATATTATGATTGGTATTCAACATGCTCCACTGCGTTCTGAAGAAGTCACTTATCTTTACCCTGCTTATGAATCTCTCACTTACCAGCTTTACGCTTTAACAAAAAACAGCCAGCAATTTCAGTCGTATGATGATATTCAAGGCAAAATCATCGGTATCAATCGCCATTCAAAGTACTTTGACAAATTTGATGACGACAAGACTATTATCAAATTTTCTACGACAACATTAAGACAAAAAATAGATCTATTGGTTCGTGGCAGAACAGACTTGTTCATTCATTACGAACAAAGTACTCAACCTAAGCTCATTGCACGTAACTTGACCAGTAAGGTAGCCAAAACCCCTTTTCAACCCGGCAATAAAATCCCACACTTTATCGCTATTTCAAACAATTCAATCTTAATGGCAAGGAAAACAGAATTAGAACAAATCATAGTTGAAGGAATAGAGAATAATGATTTTTATAAGATAAGAGTAAATCATTACGCAAAGCTGCATTAATAAATTTACAAAGATAACCCCACAACAACCGTGGGGTAGTCACATATTGAATAGAAAATAATGGCTATCAATTCGGTGAGTTAGTGAACAACTTTTCGATGTGTAACCTTGGGTTGTTTTTACTAATTATAACCTAACACATAACTGTTAGAGCTATCTTCAATAAGATCAAAGTAACGGATAAGTGGTGCATTCTCTTCCATAGTAATCAGTGTGGCTGAGCTTTCTTTATCACTCGGTGTATTTGTATTCAATTGATCATTTTCATGACTATTCAACTGACCCGTCATAGTCTCTTTTATGTTTTCATTGTTCATTGTCATCACCTGTTTCAATATGTGGGTTATGGTAAAACTGTTCATATCCATTTAACCCTAAGCCTTGTTCAAATAAAATTAACAAAAGTTCAGTTAAGCATAAACTTAGGTTATATAGACAAAATCTAGCAATGAAGTAATAAATACACTATTTATTACATAGTCGTTTGAGTTATAGCCTTAACAACAATACGAATAGCCTATTTTCTTTTGAGTTAGATATACTGAAGGAACACTCCCTTTTACCTAAAGCACAAGAGAAAAAATAATGTCAGCTAAAATACTCACGTTAAGCTTATATATCTTTTTTTGTTTTAACGCCGTCGCTAGCCAAAACGCTACTTTTCTCATTAAAGGTCAAGTAATTGATGAGCAAAACCTACCTATTGCTAGCGTTAATGTATTTGTTAAACAAAAGCAAGTATTCACTGATACGCACGGACATTTTTCAATATCACCGAACTTAAGTGATACCTTCCAATTACGCTTTAATAAACCAGGCTACTATGACAGTGTGCAGACTTTTAGTTATAACGAGCTAAAGCAAGGTAAAAACTCAACAGAGCGCTTAACCCAAATAACCTTAGTTAAAAAAGCGAAAAACCGAGTGATGCTTGCCTTTGGCGGTGATGTAATGATGGGGCGTCGATACTATACTCCTCATTTTAATGCGACCCCCACTATTTCTGACGCGGATATTCTCTTGGGGAGTAAGGCAGTTGTTCAACATATTAAACCCTATATGAGCATTGCTGATTATGCTGCGGTAAACTTAGAAACCCAAATATCTTCTAGTACACCCAAGCAAAGAGCACCAAAGTCGGTTACGTTTTTTTCAAAACCTGAACTTTTAACGGCATTATCATGGGCTGGCATTGACTATGTATCACTAGGTAACAATCATACTTTTGATTATATGGATGAAGGCTTAACATCGACACTAGCAGCATTAGAGGACAGTTCACTAGATTATTCCGGCGCAGGACTAAACGATCAACAAGCTTTGGCTGCGCACCATCAGAAAATCAAGGGGAGAAAATTCTCGATGCTTGGTTATGTTGGTTGGGAAGGACGAGTAAAGCCCACCCAAACAGCAAATGCTGAACATGGCGGCGCAGCTTTTGGCTCAATGGAAAATATCAAACGCTCTGTTGGCAAAGTCATAAAGCAAAACAGCACCCCCATCGTGCAATATCATGGTAGTTTAGAATATGCAGATAACCCAACACTAGTCACAGAGCAACGATTGAAATCTGCTTTAGATGCTGGAGCGTCTCTAGCTGTCGCTCATCACCCGCATGTAACTCAAGGATTAGAGCTTTATAACAATAAGCTGATAGCTTATTCAATGGGTAATTTAATTTTTGATCAAAATTTTCCATCAACAAAATACAGCTATATTCTATATGTGTGGCTTGATGATGGAGTATTTCACCGAGCTGAAATAATACCTTTATATCTAAAATCTTACCAACCGACCCCTGCTACTGGCATTGAGCGTTTTAAAGTAATGAAGCGATTAATAGCATTATCAAAACAAAGAGACACCCATATTATTCAATCGGGTGGGCATGGCGTGATTAATATTGAGAATACAATAGAGAATAGTAAAACGTTACACCAACAACTAAGTTTTGCTCCCAATGAACGAGTTGTCCCTTTCTCACCATTGTTCTGGTCAAAACAAATAAACAGCATAAAGTTTTCTCCACAGCAGCAAAGCACAACCATTAACGAGCAAGCAATTCGTTATAGGTTAGGTACCAATTTAATTAATGGCAGCGACTTCGAAAGTTATAATTATTTTAACAATAAAGAACAAAGCTGGCTTGTTGACGAAGATATCATGTCCATCAATAATTATGGCGCCAGTGGTCAGCACAGCATGGGTTTAACGTTAAAGAGTATGCAACCAAGCTTTTTGGGTATGAAATATTTTACTCGCGTTTACGCACAAAGTAATCCTATGACACTAAAGGCTAAATTTAAAAGCAATTCCCCCGTCAAAATTCGCTTTTACTGGCAAGGTAGAACAAAGAAACAAAAACTCTTAACGGCGCTTAATGAAAGTAAAAAGCACTTAATCAAGGAAATTGAATTACCTGCTAATGACTTAATTTGGCAGAATATTGAGCTTGACTTCAACTCACCTCGTTACGGTTATAAAAGTTATCGTGTGTTAGCTGAGATTGAGCTTCTTGATGCAAGTGTTGGTAAAGTAGATATTGATGACTTTTCACTTATCGAATGGCAAACAGCCTATAGTGAACTTTCTGTGCCGCCTCGCTACAATCTAACCAGTAAGCAAGCGCAATATATAGGTATAAACCAACAAGTCAATAGTCCACTTTCACTGCAATACCACTAATACTGCATTAGATTTATATGCCGATATGTGTCTTCACTCTCGGCATAGTTAAGGCATAGACAAATTAGATAAATGGAATTAAAGCCATCTAAAACTATTTAATCACAATGCACTAGCGCTGCACGGTTAAAACAGCTCAAATCTAAGTGAAAATAATTATGAGCTTGCTCCATACTTACAGGTTCAAAATGTACTTTGCCACCTTGATTCAATTGGCCAAGTTTAGCAATATCTGTTGATATCACAGCACCTATTTTTGGATAACCTCCAATGGTTTGCCTATCATTGAGGAGGACTATGGGCTGGCCATCGGCTGGAATTTGTACAGCACCATGACATATACCTTCGGATAGAATTCCGTCAATGTCACAGGCTATTTTATGACCTTCTAAACGATAGCCCATACGGTCAAAGCTCTTACTTACCGTATATTCACTAGAATAAAATAATCGTTGCTGATGAGAAGAGAAACTCTGCTGCTGGTAACTTGGCACGGTATGCAGTGTGACATTATTACTATAACTAGGCCTTAAAATGCTGGGTAAAATTAAGTTATGTGCTCGTTTTAGACTCGCACAAGGTAAAATATCATTCACCTGTAATTTACCACCGTTTAAACCACCAACGCCTTCTCTACAAACGGTAGCTGTACTACCAAAGGTTTCTGCAACAACAAAGCCATCAGCAACCGCTAAATAACAACGTAACCCTTGCGTTGAAAATCCAAGTTCTATCACATCGCCCGCCATGACTTGATAACTTCGCCACAACTCTTTAGATAGCCCATTTATGGTAAACGGCATCTCAGCACCAGTTACGGCAATGGTGGTATCAAGCTGAGCAATAAGTGCAAGCCCGCCTAGGTTTACTTCAATTGCTGTGGTGTTTAACGGATTCTCGCACAAACGATTTGCCCATTGAAACGACCTTAAGTCTATCGGCCCACCATTGGTTAATCCAATATTAAAGCAGCCAAAACGACCTGCATCTTGAATAAGGCTTAACATTCCCGCTTGCTTAACTAAAAAGCCTGTCGAAATAGTCATTTAAAATAACCTTCAACGTCAGTAAATTTACCGCCTAGCGCTATAAACTCGGCTTTAGAAATGGCGGTAAACTTTACTTTATCCCCGACTTTGACAGGCATTATTTTCTCTGCGTTGGCATCGAACATATTAACGGGACAAAGACCAATAATGTTCCATCCACCAGGAGAAGTATTTGGGTAGACGGCTGTTTGCCTATCTGCAATGGCTACAGCCCCTTTAGGTACTTGCGCTCTGGGTGTACTTAATCTTGGTGATGCAATGCGCATATCAACCTCTCCTAGATAAGCAAAACCTGGCGCAAAGCCAATCGCATATACCTGATATTCCTGTGCCTGATGAATGTCAATAACTTGTGCAATACTCAGCTGACTTCGCTTGGCTATACCGGCTAAGTCAGGACCTGATTCTTCAGCATAATAAACAGGTAAGGTGATCAAAGCAGAATCTTTGCTCTGGTTTTCTGAGACTAAAATCTCATCTAACGTTGTCAGTAGGCGTCTTAATTTTATACGCACTTGATGGTGATCTGTAGTTAACAAGTTGAACATAACCATTAACGAAGCATAAGATGGCACCAAGTCAATAATATCATTTGATAATGCGCCTGACATAGACTGGCGAATTATTTGCTCAGTATTTTTTACACCGATTGACGCTTTTTCTTTGTCAGGATCAGTGAAGTAAATGATCAGCGCATTTTCACCGGCAATTTGAATGCTAAATTTTTTATCCGGTAATTTGACTGACATTAATCAATTAACGCCCGAATAGCGGCAATCGCTTGTACGGTTGCAATATTGTCACCGTGCACACATAAACTGTCGGCATGTAACACTAACGACTTTCCACTTATCGTGGTAACACTGCCGTTTTCTTTAAGCTGTTTGACTTGCGCTAGCATTTTATCCTTGCAAAGCACAGCACCCGCTTTAGCGCGAGACAAAAGTTTACCATCATCGTCATAACATCTATCAGCAAATGCTTCACTTAATAATTCAACTTGATAAATACGTGCTTCTGCTTTGTGTTGTTCGAAATTTGGTGTGGCTTGTAACATCAGCTGTAAGGGTTTGTGGTAACTACTGATTGCACACAAGATAGCTTCGCGCACCTCTTTTTTAGTCATCATATCGTTGTACAGTGCACCATGGGGTTTAACGTAACCAATCTCTATTCCTAATGATTTAGCCACACCGTCAATAGCCGCAACTTGATAGTTAACAAGGGCAATAATCTCTTCACTTGAACAGTTCATTGAACGGCGGCCAAAGCCAACTAAATCAGGGTAACCCGGATGTGCACCAACACTAACCTGATGCTCTTTTGCTAACGCTAAGGTTTTTTGCATTACGAGGGGATCACCAGCGTGAAAACCACAGGCAATATTGGCTTGGTCTATATGTAACATAACCTCGGCATCTAGGCCCATTGTCCAGCTACCAAAACTTTCCCCTAAGTCGCAATTTAATTTCATGCTAATTCCTTTAAAACAAATCCAGCTACTCATTACTGGTGAATCCTACTACATATAGGAGGAGTTTTGTTTCATAATTATATACATACCAAGAATAAGCCAACAAGACGAAATTTATCTTTTAGCCATAAAAAAAGATAATACTTACCTAGAAAAACCAAAAAAGCACAAGAGCTAAGCTCTCATGCTTTAATGTCACAAGCTAAATAACCCTAGTGTAGTATTAATTGTTGGCAAGCAATTCGCTGCTAAGCCTAACTTTCTGACCATCTTGTAACCGCTCTCCGCCACGAACAATGACACTATCATCCAGGGCTAAGTCACCTATCACAGAAACATAGTCCCCTATACCTTGCCCGATAATAATACCAACTTTTGTTGCTTGTTTTTGCTCGTCAACGGTTAACACGTAAGTTTCATTTTCACGTAAAACGATTGCATCTCGATGTACCAACATAGCGGTTTTTACTTGTTGCTTCGGTAACGACACCATGACGGCACTCCCCGCGAGCATATCAAGATTATTTGCCGATAAACGTACATCAAAAGTTCGAGATATTTGATCGCCAGCTTGGCTCCATGTACGGATAGGCAGTTGCAACAATTGACTTTGCCATTTAACCATAACCTTGGCATCTTTTTTCAGAAATGGCGCTATGTTAATTGGCGCAGCAACTTTGATATCTAAATTCTTAGTGTCAACTAGTTGCACTAGAGAACGACCAATACTAATTAACTCGCCAACATGTGCAAACCGTTCACTAACATGGCCGGTAAATGGCGCTACAATCTTGGTTTTCTCTAATGCTAATTCTGTTTGAGCAAGTAAACTCTTTAAATCAGCAACTTCGTTAATCGCAACAATGAGGTCCTTACTCGTGCGTTCATATTCACTTTGTGCTGAATTGTTTTTCTCTCTCAATTTCGCTATACGTTTCTTTTGCTGGGCAAAATAGTTCACGTCAGCCTGATGCTGTTCAACTTGCGCTTGTTGCCTAGCAAGCTGTAGTTTTAAATGTCTATCATCAATTTTAGCCAGTAATTGCCCTTTTTCTACACTAGTACCAACATCTTCAATCCAGAGTAGTTGTCCTGTTTGTTCTGCTGATATAGGTGCATTTTGAAGACTGATAACGTTAGCGGGCAACCATATGGTTGGATTAACTTGCTGTTGCTTAACTTCATCTATACTGACCAACTGAGCAGGCTTTTCAGTATTTGCAAAGGCATGAGATGTAATCATCAAAGTAGCACTAAGTAATAACATTAACTTTAGTGAAGTTGCTTTCAAGTCAGCTGGTAGAGTAAATAATTTTTTATTCATGATAATTTCCTTCTAAATTCATATACATAATTAACAGTTAAACTTTTACTCTTACGCTAGGTAACTGCTCTATTGGTGTTTTAGTAATTGATTGATCTAATAATCGAGGTAAAAAGTCCTGCTTAACTAATCTCAATAAACAAGGTAACAAGACAATGGTAAATATGGTGCTAAACGCTAAGCCGCCCACAATAACGGCGGCTAAGCCTCGATAAATAACACTACCTGCACCGGGAATTAATAATAATGGCAACATGCCGAAAAAACTGGTTGCTGTACTCATAAAGATTGGCCTCAACCGTAAGCTCAATGCTTGCTCTATCGCTTCAGGTCTTGTTAAACCTGTCAATTGGCCTAAGCGAGTTTGGTGCACTAGCAAAATGGCATTATTAACCACTAAACCGAGTAGGATGATAAAGCCAATCATGGTAAGTAAATCAAGTGGTTGGAATACAAGAAGATTAAGTGCTTGTAAGGCTAGAATCCCACCCACGGTGGCCAAAGGAATTGTAATCACCACCAATAAACTGTCTTTAACTGACCGAAACAAAGCTGCCATCAACAAAAATAAGATAATTAACGCAAAGGCAAAATTTTCGCTCATGACACTGATCGCTTTTTCTAATTGGTCGGCACTGCCACCGTATAAAATACTGCCATCACTTGGCATGATTTCGCGTAGTTTAGGCTCAACTTCTTCCTTTAATACCGCAATAGTTTCTTCTAAAGACCAACCTTTAGGCGGATTAACATTTAAGCTGATAGTACGACTGCCATCGATACGAGTTAAGCGACTCGGACCAACTGTGCGTCTAATTTCAACAAGGTTAGATAATTGCGTTAACTGATTATTACCAGTCACTAGCGGTATGTCGGCTAGGTTATCAGGAGAATCCCAGCCGTCTGCGCGCAAGATCATGTCAAGACGTTTACTGCCATTGAAATATTCACCAACAAATAATCCATCACCTAGCGTTCTGACCACACGCCCTAAATCACGACGATTCCAACCTGACTCTAAGATATTACGATCATTTGGTGTCAATCTAAGTTCTGGCTCAGTCATTTCTAAGCCAGGATTAGCATTAACACTTACGCCTTCAATCGCCTCAGATACAAAATCAATGCCTTGACGTGCAACATCCTGCAGTGCTTTGGTATCTTTAGATTGCAAATGAATTCTTACTTGTCTACCACCGCCAAAACCACCAAATAAATTACCTTGTCGCGCAAAAGCTTGCGTATCAGGTAAATCAACTAAAATGTCATTTTGTACTAGGTCTAATAATTCATCTACACGAGATTGATCTTTAGCCCGTATTCCCAAATTTCCACCAAAGGGTCCTGCAAAAATATAATAATTTTTTAATGCCGGTTCTTTTGTGCCATCCATATAAGGTTTTAGTTTTTCGACGATGGGTTGTATAACTTCTTTGCCTATTGTTTGTACATTTGCTCCCGGAGGAAACTGTAAGTTGGCATCGACCGCATCACGTTTCACCGGTGGTAAATAATCCAGTTTAGGCATTGCTATAATGGTTACAACAATAGGTAGAATAAGTAGAGTGCCAGCAAGTGATAAGCGTTTTACTCTCGTATTAGTAATATGCATGACACCCGTTGTAATACGTTGCCAAAGCTTTTCATTAGGATCATTTACCTGTTGTTCTTTTAAATAATACTTAGCCAAAACAGGTAACAAAACAACCGCCACGATAAGTGACACTGAAACTGCAATAGCGATGGTTAATGCCAAGTCGCCAAATAGTTGCCCTTCTATATCTTTGAGGAAAAATACCGGTAAAAATATAGCCACCGTTGTGGCCGTTGAGGCCAATAACGCTCCCCAAACTTGCGATGCACCTTCTTCAGAGCTAGCGTCTGCATCTAAGCCTTTATCTCGCATGCGTAATATATTTTCTAGCACGACAATTGCTGCATCCAATACCATGCCTACCGCGAATGCTAACCCCGCTAATGAGATAACGTTTAGCGATCGACCGGTTACCTCTAATACAATAAAAGTACTTAATAAACACACCGGTATAGCAGTCGCTATAATTAGCGTTGCTCGCATACGTCTAATAAAAAACCAAAGAACTGACAAAGATAACGCAATGCCTGCAAATAAATTACCGGTAACTAGATTTATCGCTCTATAAATAAATACAGAAGCATCGAAAGATTGCACCATAACTAAGTCTTTATCTGCTAGTAGCTCAGTATTCATCAGCGCGACTTCAGTTTTAACACGATTTAACGTCGCCAATACATTAGCACCGTTTGCTCTATCGATTCGCATTGAAAATGCTGGATTTCCATTTTGAATAGCAAGGTTTTGTCTATCATTTCGCTGTACCGCCACTGTAGCAACATCACTCAACTTAATATTTCTACCATTGCGTGCTGTCAACATTAACTGCGATAACTCATTTACTTGATATTTACCACTATATCGCAATGTATATTGACGTCTTCCTACATCAACAAAACCACCAGAAACATCATCTGATGCAGAGACTAAAGCAACGAGATCTGTGACTTTAATCCCATATTCTGCAAGCTTAATGGGATCATAGCGAATCTGTAATTGTTCTCTATTTTGTTCAGTAAATGTTTGCACACTTGAAACACCGTCTATCGCCTCTATCCTAGGTCGGATACTGTCGTTGGTGAAATCCATATAGTCGGCAATATTTTTATCATTCCCAGGCAGCGCTTGTAAAAAGAACCATGTAAGTGCGGGTGTATTACCACCGAAACCACCTAGCATTACTCTCGGGGGTCTAGCATCTCGAGGTAAATTGGCAACGCGTGTCATTCTAGAGATCACTTCGATTAATGTTTGCTCCATATTGGTGTCAACATTAAATTCTAAGTTAATAAAAGCTGCGCCTCTGTTTGCGAAGGCATTCATCGAAGTTAACCCTGGAATACCGCGTAATACTTGTTCTTGCGGCTCTATAATTTCTGACTCAATCTCCATAGGCGATGCTGCACGCCAGAAAGTTTGAATTGCAATGCGTGGTCTTTCTATATCTGGAAATAACTGAACGGGTAATTTAAAGAGGCTTAACATGCCTACTAATAAAATTAGCGCAACACCTACAGCAACAGCTGCAGGACTTGTTAAAGCACTTTTTGTAAGTTTCATTTATCTATTCCGAGCCAAACAACAATAATTAACACTTAAGATACAACTAGCGAGAAAATTAGCCACGATGGTTGCGCTTAACCGATAATTAAACACGATGAATCACTAAGATGACATTGTTTGAAATAAGCAGACATAATTTGACATAACTCTGGCAACTAAAGATAGGAAAGGTATACTGCTTTTACTGTAATTAATTGCTAAGCCTACTAAAAATGAAAAATTTGATTTTAACTGCTTCATTAGCACTATTATTGCTTTCAAGTTCATTCAGCCAAGCAAAAACAGTCGAAGCACTTATTCAAGAGTGTTTGTTCAGTGCAATTAAAACAGCCGATAAACAGAAAACCTTGCAAGAGATTGAAACGCTTTGCGAACAGGAAATTGTTAGAAAAGAATTAGGAACTAAACAACTCGGTGCCATATCTGAACGTATTATAAAAGAAAGAAAGTCGGCATTTAACCCTTATGTTATCACTCCACATAAAATGAATTATATTTTGCCGGCAACATTAACGGACAATATCAACCAAGATGCTTATAGTGAAGTTTCTGGTTGGTCAGATAATTTCAAAGATGTTGAAGCAAAATTTCAACTCAGTATCAAAGTGCCTTTAGCGACAGGAGATATATTCACTAGAGGGGATCAATTCTTTTTTGGTTTCACGCTAGAGTCGTGGTGGCAACTGTACGCAGAAGCTATCTCTCGACCATTTAGAGAGACGAACTATCAACCCGAATTTTTTTATATCACCCCATTAAATTGGCATCCTTTTGATACCAATACTGGTGTGATTTTTGGTTTCGAACACCAATCAAATGGCCGTTCGCAATTATTATCTCGTAGTTGGAATAGAGCATATGTAAATTTTCTTTTTGAGAAAAACAACTTCGCCTTATCATTTAAACCATGGTTTAGAATACCTGAGGATGAAAAAGAATCATCTATTAGCGCAACAGGCGATGACAACCCTAACATTCACCATTACATGGGGCATTTTGAATTAGGCTTGGCCTATGATTTAAATGATAAATATGAGTTGTCGATGAAGTTAAGGCAAAATTTTACTAAGCATCATGGCGCGGTTGAGCTTGGTTTTACTTTTCCATTATGGGGTAAATTACGTGGCTATGCCCAATACTTCAACGGCTATGGAGAAAGCCTTATTGATTACAACCACAAACAACAGCGCATTGGTTTTGGTATTGCCTTAACTGATATTCTATAAACAGATTAAGTTCGGTTAACGCACAAAAGAATTGCCTACACGTATAATTAAGAAGCTTTTTCATTACATGCTAACTTTTTAAAATTAATTCAATAATTGCTACCATAATGGCAAGCAGATCCTATACTTGGCTTAATGAATTCAAAACGTTAATGTTAATGAGGGTGTCTATGATCAATATCAGCAAAAAAATTGAGCTTTTTATCGATATTGGTATTGCATTAACGACTGAAAAAAACCATCAAGCATTGTTAGAAAAAATATTAAAAAGCGCGATGCAATTAAGTGCTGCTGATGCTGGCACTATCTACTCTGTTACCGAAAAACACCAACTTGCTTTTGATACTGTGCTCAATACTAGCTTAGGCATTCACTTGGGGGGAACCAGTACCAATGAAATTGAATTCCCTAATATTGACATTCTTACTTTTGGTGAAGCTAACACCAGTGCCATGGTCGCTATTGCCGCTGCTAACCGCGAAATAATTAATGTTGAAAATGTTGATGAGTGTGAAAATTACGACTTTAGTGCCGCTAAAATCATGGACGAGCATATAGGCTATAGAACAAAGTCTGTACTCACCATTCCAATGAGTAATCATCAAGGCGAACTTAACGGTGTTATTCAATTAATTAACGCAACCAATGATGATGAAGAAGTGATTGCCTTTAGCAATGACGTTGTCAGAATAGTCCAATCACTCACTTCTTTTGCGGCAATAATCCTTACTAATAAACAATTAGTACTTGAAATGGAAAACTTGTTCTCTGTATTTTCTAAATTAATTGCATCAGCTATTGATAGAAAGTCCCCCTACACAGGCAGTCACTGTCGAAGAGTCCCTGAAATAACCATGATGTTGGCTAGAGCTTGTCATCAGGTTACTGAAGGTCCATTAGCTGATTTTTCAATGTCCAGTGAAGATTTTAATGAATTGAGCGTAGCAGCTTGGTTACATGATTGTGGTAAAGTAGCCACACCAGAATACATCATGGATAAAGCAAAAAAATTAGAAACTATTTTTGACCGCATAGAACTTGTAAACGCCCGCTTTGAAATTGCTTCACGTGACATAACCTACTCCGACAAACTTTCCGACAAGGAAAAATTTATCAAGCTCAAGGAGCTAACTGAAGATCGTGCATTCATTAATGAGGCTAACACCGGTGGTGAGTTTTTTGATGATGACAAAATTGCACGTGTCTATCGTATCGCTAAACACCATAAAATTTCTATTGAAGGCAGAACACAATCCGTTTTATCTGATAACGAAATACAAAACTTAATTATAAAACGTGGCACCTTGACTCCTCAAGAGCGACAAATAATTAATGACCATATGAAAGTTACCGTAGAAATGCTTGAGTCAATGCCATTTCCTAGACACTTACAGAACGTACCAGAATATGCCTGTGGTCATCATGAAAAAATGGATGGCACTGGTTACCCAAAAGGATTAAAGCGTGATGAAATGTCTATTCCTGCCAGAATCATGGCGATAGCAGATATTTTTGAGGCACTTACCGCAAATGATCGACCTTATAAAGAACCAAAAACCTTAACAGAAACATTGAAGATAATGGGGTTTATGAAACTAGACGATCATATAGACCCAGATTTATTTGATGTATTTATTGAGCAAAAGGTATATTTAGAGTTTGCCGACCAATTTTTACAAGCATCTCAAATAGATCATGTAGAAGTTAAAAATATTCCTGGATTCCAATAAAGTCTTCTAAATGAATAACTTTTATTCAATTGCGATATAACGGTGTTCCGATTGACATACGAATATTATGAGCATCATTACCCGAAAAAAAACCTTACATAACAGTACAATTTCTGTTGAAGCTTTATAGCTAAACACTCGTTTGGCTATAAAAATTTAAACAATAATGACCTCTGCTGAATCAGCAATACAAATTAAAAATAATGCACATTGTTTTTCCCCAAGTGAACTAAGAAGATTATTGCTATTGCTCAATTCACTTTTATTTATTAGTATGTTAGCGACAACAATAATTAAGGAATAAAAAAATAATGAATAAAGGTGAATTAGTAGCGAAAATCGCTGAAGGCGCAGACATTTCAAAAGCTTCTGCTGGTCGTGCGTTAGATAGTTTAATTGAGTCTGTAACTAGTGAATTAGCTAGTGGTGGTGATGTTGCATTAGTTGGCTTTGGTACATACAAAGTAAACGATCGCGCAGCTCGTACTGGCCGTAACCCTCAAACGGGTGCAGAAATCCAGATTGCTGCGGCAAAAGTACCGGCTTTTAAAGCTGGTAAAGCATTGAAAGATGCTGTTAACGGTTAGTTATTTCAGGTCACAAACACCCTGTTACTTCATGGTATTTGTGACCTAAATTTTCCCATAGATTAATCTTCTACACACTCACCCAAAACATCATCCCCATAGGTATGAATAATTTGTACCCTACGTTGAACGAATCATTAATTCGGGGCTAATTTCTCGCTACTTTGCGATTCTTTTAACACTTTGTCAGAGCTATTATGCTGTTTCATCAGCTTTATAATACGTGAGTTTATTGACAATTATAGGGTCACTCTTTGAATGCTTTTCATGATCATTTCTTATATGAAAGCAGACATTGTCGTGGAAAAATCATTTAATCACGACAAGATAGAGTTAATATTGAGCCTGTAGAGGTTAACTTCGATATAGTGTTTTAATAACATGGTAACCAAACTTTGTTTTTATTGGGCCATGAACTTTAAGCAGAGGTTTCTTAAACACAACATCATCAAACCCTTTAACCATTTGTCCTTGTCTAAATTCACCTAAATCTCCTCCTTTTTTGGCAGAAGAACAGATTGAATGCTTCTTTGCCAATTTGTCAAACGGAACCCCTTTAGCTAAAAGTTTTATCATTTCTCGCGCAAGTTTTTCCGATTTTACCAATATATGCACTGCTCTTGCTGATGACATATTATTCTCTTTAATGACGCTCTTTTTTGTATATTATACATTAGAGCATCCACGACTCCATAAAAGTTTATTGTAGTTATATAAAACAACTGCTGTTAAACAATTTTGAACTGACCAGAATACCTTTATGAGTGATTAATAAATTTGATAAAACACTAATCTTCTACTCTCTCGCTCCTAACATCATGTTCATCTGGACTGTTTAACCAATTTCTTTACCTGCTTTATCCGTGCTTTTAAAGGTGTAAGCAAAGTTAGGTGTTAGCCGTATGTATATATCTTTGGCGGCTAATACATTGGGTTCTTTCTTCCAATAAGTACCAGTAAAGCAATCTTTCTTTTTCTCTTCTTTTGCATACCAACCTAAATATATTTTTCCTACTTCATTAAAGCTAAACCCTTTAAAGTTAAAGGTTGGGTCGTAGCACGTATTTTCGCATTCAGCGATCCAATGGTTGCCAAAACACCAACGGTTTTCAAGGCTTTGGTCGCCACTTTTACCATTGAACGACATGATGCCCGGTTTGGTGACAATACGGTAACCGTCTTTTTTGATCTGCTTCGCTTTTGTAGTAAAGCCAAGGTGATTAGCTATATCGCAAAACATATGGGCTAAAGTGCTACAGTCGGTAATTACGTGAGAGCCTTTTAAAGTGTTTTCACCGCTGTCGGCATTGCCTGGTTCATACTGCCATTTTTTGTCTCCATAAGCGCACATGTTTGATAACAAGCATTGCATGTTAAAGTTAGTTGGTTTTTTAGATGATATTTGCTGCATGCCATCGTTTACAATAAGCCATGCAACTGGGTGAGCTTTGAACCATGGATCATTTTTATATTTTTCTGCTAGTACTGGATCAAGTGACATATATTCCCTCGTTAAGGTAAAACACTACAATTATGTATTCATAATACAAGTAAACACTAACCAAGTTTTACTTTGTGGACAAGTAGTTACTAATTTTATTTATTATGTTAGCAGTTGAGCTCTAATAGTAAGATTTGAAAGAACTATGAACGCTTAGTGGCCATAGTTGCCTGTCTGGATAAAGGTTGAATACGTCTTCAAGACGCTCTAGCCGGCCCACGAAGTCATTAACTTGATGTCCCAAGTAGGTTCCGCGAACATTAGTGTACTGCATATGAATATACAACATCGTAATCTTCAGCTCTTAACTGAGTAAGAATAGCTGCTGAATTAACTAAGTTCTTCGGGCAGCCTAGGTTCTTTACACCAATCTAATTAAGGATTTTATTAAGAGTTTTGTTTATATAAAACAGCAAATATGTGTCACATCAGAGCTTTCTTTTGGCGAAGTTAATAATCCAACGAGCAAATTGCTGATTATTTATGTTTTTTTCTAGTGATGTTAAGCCCTGCTCAATGCGTTTTACTCCAATGATACCGCGGCGATCATTCATGAGCGTTTTGGAATATAATTTATTCCATTCTGGATGCCCTTGAACACTTAAAAAATGATCATCCCACTGAACCATAAAATAAGGACAAAAATCACTTTCTGCAACAACCATTGCTCCTTGCGGCAGCTGACTTATCTGTTCTTTGTGGCTCACTATGAGTTTCAGCTCATGCTGCTCATTATCCATCCAATCTGTTTGGACAAGGATGTCGTTTGACGCAATACCTATGCCCCAGCCTTTGTCAGACTCAGCCACCGAGCCACCTTTAGCTAGAGCGATGATTTGATGGCCAAAGCAGATACCCATAAGTTTTCTTTTAGTTACACCAAGCAGCTTAGTAAATTTAATAAGGTCGAAAATCCATTCCTCATTGTCATTTACACTAGCTTTACTACCTGTGGTGATGAAAAGCTCCCAATCGTTGATGTTCTGGGGATATTCTCCCTTTTGAACATCAAAGACGCCGATCTCAAGATTATCCTCAACGCTATTGAGTAAATCAGTGATCATCTGTGGATAATTGCCAAAATCCTCTTGGAACCTTTCCATTACATGGTCACACTGTAAAATTGCAATTTTCATGTTAAAACCACGTTGTTATTTACGATCGTCAAAAGTTGACAGTTCATTGCTAAAATTTAGTGGATACTTAAGACAATTGCCCGTTAACGGCAGCAATAAAAATTTGTGAGTATTGCTCTGGTGAAAAGGTAATGGGGTTGCCTCCAGCCGATGGGTCAATTGCTGACATCTTGCCTATTAGTATTGCTTCTTTTTCATCAATATCAATCATCGATAATGAATGTGGTATATCCAACTTTTCTCGCATATCCAACACCCACTTCATAAAACCATTAAAGCTACTATCGGCCAAATTTAAATAGCGACTAAGGCGTTCTATACGTTCCTCAATTTCTACTCTGTTGGCCTTAAGCACATAAGGCATCAAGATAGCGTTCAGCAAACCATGATGAGCGCCATAAAGAGCTCCTAACGAATGGGCAATCGCATGCATTCCCCCTAAACCTTTTTGAAATGCCGTTGCGCCCATACTTGAAGCGACCAGCATTTGGGTACGCGCTTCTATATCTTGCCCGTTAGCAACAGCGCGAGGTAAGTACTCTTTCACCAATCGAATTCCTTCAATAGCGATCCCTTCAGCCATCGGGTGGTAAAAAGGAGAACACAGTGCTTCTAAATTGTGTGACAAGGCATCCATTCCTGTGGCGGCAGTAATATGAGCAGGAAGACCTAGCGTTAGTTTTGGATCAAGGATAACCACAGAGGGCAACATTAATGGGTGAAATATAATTCGTTTTACCTGATTGTCTACATCGGTAATCACCGATGCTCGACCCACTTCAGAGCCCGTACCAGCGGTAGTTGGGATGGCAACGATAGGTGCAACACCCGCTTCATTAACGCGTGTCCAGTTATCACCAACATCTTCAAAATCCCATAGTGGTGCATTTTGACCAACCATAAGTGCTACTGCTTTAGCAGCGTCAAGTGCAGAGCCGCCACCAAAGGCGATAACACCATCATGTTCACCCTTTTTATATGCTACAACACCATCTTCTACATTCTGGCCGGTCGGGTTCCCCTGAATGTTGCTAAAAAGACCACAACGTAGCCCTGAATCATTACAGTCATTAACCGCTGCACCAATCATCGGCAATACCACTAGCCCTGGGTCGGTAATTAACAAAGGCGCCTTCATCTTCAATTTTTTACATGTTTCAGCTAGCTCACTTATACGTCCTGCGCCGGCAAGGATACTATTAGGATAATTCCAGTTAGCACTTAAATTACTCATGATAACCCTCTTAAATTTTCATTATTTATTTGTTAAACATTGGTTTTGATATGAAAGGATTTTGACCGGATAAAATTACCGAAACCTAATTTTGATAAGGTATAACCACGGCCAGTATTTTTAACCCCTGTCCATACTAATTCAGGATCAAGATAATCACAGCGATTAACAAAGAATGTTCCTACTTCTAATTCATTACCGAGTATTACAGATCTTTCTATATCTGCACTAAAGATTGATGCAGTAAGACCAAACTCACTATCATTCATTAATCTAATGGCTTCTTCATCTGATGAGACTTTCATAATGCCAACCACAGGGCCGAAACTCTCTTGTGTCATGACACGCATAGTATGATCAACATCAGTTAGTACCTGAGGTGCCATATAGGGCGTACCAGTTTCATCCAAATCAAATTTGGATGGGTTAATATGCGCTTTTGCCCCTTGTTTGACTGCTTCATTAATTTGCTCTCGAACAAATTCAGCAGCAGAAGTACGAACTAATGGGCCAAGTGTTGTTTCTGGGTCGTCTGAACGACCTAACTTATATGCATTTACTAGCGCAATAAATGCTGCTAAATATTCATCATAAATTGATTCATTTACGTAGATACGCTCTATGCCACAACAAGATTGACCAGAGTTAAAGAAAGCACCATCAACTGTACTTTCAACGGCATGTTTTAGATTGGCATCTTTACGAATGTAACTAGCATCCTTACCACCAAGCTCCAGGCCTACCTTAATGAAACGACCAGCGGCAGCATTCTCCACCATCACTCCCGCAGGAACAGACCCAGTAAAAGATACCGCGCCTATTTCAACCGATTTAATTGCCATTTCCGTGTTTTCATGACTCATATGTAAGAACTGTAGTACTCCATCGGGTAAACCCGCTTTAGTGAACGCTTCAACAATACGCTCAGCGCAAAGTGGAGTTTGCGCAGAATGTTTAAGAATAACGCTATTACCTGCAAGCAAAGCGGCCATAACCGCATTAATAGGTGTATGTAGTGGATAATTCCACGGTGCGATAACTAAAACCACACCGACAGGTTCGCTGGTAATATAGCGCTCAAAGCCTATTTTCTCACTTGCTTGTTTTGGCGCTAGTACCTCATCTGCAATTGAAATTAAATAACGTCCTCGGTCTGCAAAACTTGCTACTTCTCCAGCGGCAAAACGGATTGGTCGCCCCATTTGCCAGCAAAGCTCTTCTGCTATTTTGTCTTTATTGGCTTCAAACGCTTCTATTGCCCTAGTACAAATAGCCTTTCTTTGGGCTAAACTAACGTTACTCCAAGCTTTCTGGACTTGCTGAGCTTGCGTAATAGCACTTTTGACTTGCTCTACATCAGCTAAAGGACGTTCTACATAGATTGAACCATCTATTGGCGATAACGTTTTTTGAGTTTTTTGGGCTTTGCTCATCATTCACTCTGTAATTTCAGTTATAGGAGGTCCTAGGGCGCATATTATGCTTTAAATTAATCTATATAATTTCAAAATATCGATGCATTTCAAAATCAGAAACATGTTTACGATATTCAAGCTCTTCCCACTCTCTTGAAGTAGCAAAATGGTCGACGAAGGTATCTCCAAACATTTCTCTAGCAGCATCAGATGCTTTTAAACGTTGGGTTGCATCCCACAGCGTGGTTGGCAACTTTAATTGAGCGGGATGCTCCTGAACATAGGCATTACCTTTGACTTGCTCCTCTGGCTCCCATTCATTCATAATGCCATAAAGACCTGACGCTAGTGCTGCGGACAGTGTTAAATAAGGGTTACCATCAGCAGAGCCCAAACGGTATTCAACGCGTTGAGATTTTGCACTACCAGGGATAACTCGCAATGCTGTTGTACGGTTTTCTACTCCCCAAGTGGCATCCGTTGGCGCCCAAAACCCTGGAATCAATCGCGTATAGCTGTTAATGGTAGGCGCAATAAGACTCAAAAACTCAGGCATCAAACGTTGCTGACCCGCTAAGAAATGTCGCTGAGTTTTACTCATATTGTATTTCTGCTTTGGATCATGAAAGGCGGACCCAGAGCCATCACGATTGTTAAGAGAAATATGAATATGACCACTTTGTCCTGGATAATCCTTCGACCACTTAGCCATAAATGTTGCCATTAAGCCGTTACGCTGCGCCAGTACTTTCATAAATGTTTTGAATAATGCACCTTTATCAGCTGCATTGGCTGCACTGTCTACAGCAATAGCCGCTTCAAGTACACCGGGGCCAGTTTCAGTGTGAATTCCTTCAATCGGAAAGTCCATTTTTTCAGACATATCTAAAATCTGTTCATATAGTTCAGAATGTACTGAATTACGTATAACGGAATAACCAAACATATCAGGAGATAGCGTTTCTAGATTTTTATAACCCTTTTCTCGAGCACTTTCTGGCGTTTCCTTGAACATAAAAAACTCATATTCAAGTGCAGCGAAGGCATCAAACCCCATGTCTTGTGCTTTTTTTATCACTCGATGAAGTAAGTTACGTGGACAAACTGCGGCGGCCTGCTGTTCAAATTCACCAATAAACAGCAACATCCCCTTTTCAAAAGGGAGCTCGCGACAGCTTTCAGGTACAATGCGAACAGGAGCATCAGGATATCCCGTATGCCAGCCAGTAAAAGACTCTTTAGTTCCGTTTTCGTAAAGTTGGTCGTTAACGTCCCAACCTAACACTACATCACAAAACGCAAAACCATTATCTAATGAGGAAATAAACTTTTCTTTACTCAAGTATTTTCCACGCATGACCCCATCGATATCAAAGATGCCCACTTTAACATGGCTCAAACCGCGTTCATTGATAATTCTCTTGGCATCTTCGATGGTTTTAACGTCTCTTGGTTCTATCATTTATTTTACCATTTATATTTTTTATTCTTGAGTCATTTAATTTTAGTACAATAAAAATTAATTACTTAGGTGGTGTCAATGCTAGCATACACTAGCATTTTCCAAAGAGACATGTCACTAGAAGGGACTTGATAGAAACAAGTAAAGTCCTTATTCATTTTATTTATTTCAGCTCAGATTCCATTTGAGCTATCGCTGACGCGTCATTATTTTGGTCACTCACAATGCAATGAATCAACCGGTTTGGCCGTTGCTGCGCGATAAGCAATAACCATTACCGTAATGTAAGCAATCATTAGACTAAATACCGCACTCAACATAAAAGCACTATACGGCATGTTAATACGATAGATAAAGTTATCTAACCAGTCTCGCATCAATAAATAGGCTAAAGGCAGCGCTATCACATTGGCTATCATCACAAGGCTTGAGAATTGGTTCACCAACATAAAACATAGCTGCCCTGTACTTGCCCCTAATATTTTACGTACCGCAATCTCTTTTACTCTGCGCTGGGTATTAAAGGCTGCTAAGCCAAATAAGCCAATAGCGGTAACCACAATCGCTAATAAGGTGAACACATTTAGTAAGTCTGTTTGCTGGCTTTCATTGCGATAACTTGAATCAAATAAATCAACGACCCAATCATATTTGAAAGCTAAGTCTGGCGCTAAACCTAGCCATATTTGCTCAACGTCTTTTAAGCTTTGCAAACTTGTACCCGCTTTAAAGCGAATTGACGTCCAACGTAATGATAGGTCTTTTGGCTGAGCCGATAATACGTAGGTCATTGGCGGTACGGTATTTTTTACATTAACATAGTGACTGTCTTCCACCACTCCAATAATTTGATGGTTATGTAAACCATCTTGCCCACCACCTAAGGTAAGTAATTGGCCCACAGCTTCTTCAGGGCTCCAGCCCAATGTAGTCGCTAAGGTTTGGTTAATGACCAGTTTACCTGTTGATGACTGCCAATCATCCTTATTTTCTTTATAAGCATCGTTAACATAGGCATTTGAAAACACCCGACCACTTACCAACTTAATACCATAGGTTTTGAAAAAATCTAAACTTACCGGGTTATTACCTACCCATATTTCATTAGAAATATCATCTAACCGTCTGACCGTATTTGACGTTCTGGTAGCCTTAGTAGGCACAGTATGCGACATGGTTACCGCAATAACATCCGGGTGACGCAGTGTTTGGCTCTTAAAAGCGTTGTAAGTATTATCACCATGAGAAACTACAATAACACCCTCACGATCAAAGCCTTGCTCCATATTTTTAATATATTGCATCTGCCAATTCACCACTAAACTAGCGACCAATAAAAAAGCAGCAATGGCAAACTGTAAAATAATAAGAGATTGCCTTAACAGTATTCCCGATTTAGACGTACTCACTAAACCTTTAAGTACATGGGCGGGTGACAAGTTACTTAAATAAAACGCTGGATAACTACCGGCTAATACGCCTACTAATAAGGTCAAACATAGCAGCTGTAGTGACTGTGCAACTGAAACATTAAAGCTAATTTCTGCATTCATTAATTGGTTAAATGCAGGTAAACAAAGAAAAACCAAGACCAATGCACATAAACTAGCAATGGCAGATAACATCACTGCCTCAGACAAGTATTGCGTGATCAATTGTATTTTACTCGCGCCTAAAGCTTTACGAACACCAACATCTTTGCCTCTGCGCATTGCAGCAGCCGTTGAAAGGTTGGTGAAATTGACACAAGCCAATAGCAAGATCATGAAAGAAATAATGCTAAATACCATAACCATTACCGCGCTACTCGGCGGTGTTAAGCTTTTTGTGGTGGTGTTATCAAGGTAGATATCTAACAATGGCTGAATAGTGACGCGATTGGTTTTAAAAGATGACAATCCTTTAGCGCGAGTATCGTAATAGTCACTCACCGTTTGTATTAAGGTATTAATATTTGCTGGTTGCCTAATTTTGGCATAGGTTCTTGTGGCATTGAAATTCCACGCTTCAATCCATTCTGGTCGCGAAATCTGACTATAGAAATTCACCATAGGTAAGATCATGGTTAATGGCATCGTTGTTGGCGTGCTTGGTTTTTTAATCACGCCAGTTACTTGATGATCTTTACCGTTGATGGTTAAACGCTTACCAATAACCCCGGTAGTAGTGGCGAAGTATTTGATAGCCAACTCATAGTGCAATATTAAGCTATCGGGTGCGTCAAGCGCGGTATTTACATCCCCTTCTATTAATAGGAAGTCAAAAAAGTCTAAATAGTTCGCATCGGCGTAAAGTGCACGCTCTGAGTAAACTGCTTGCAAATGTTTCACTGAAACACTTGCTGGTGAAATGCGAGTAGCATCCTCTACTTCACTAAAGTTTTGTGTTAATTCTTTTGCCAGTCTTAGTGGTGTTTGTGCCTGCGGTTTATTCTCACCACGAATTAAATTAACTCGATATATATCCTTGGCATCGGTAAACGCTGTGTTGTAACTTTTTTGATGGTCTACATAAAGTTGAATTAAGATAAAGCTAGCAATGCCAATAATTAAGCCTGTTAGTTGTATAAAACTAGTGAGTTTGTCTCGACAGAAGTTTCTCCAGGCAACTATAAATAATAATTTAATCACAAGTCACCTCCGCTGTCCTTTGCTCTGTGTTAGCCGTTACTAATGAGTCTGCACCTACTACACTTTGATTTTCTTTGTTACTAAGCTTCTCTTTAACTAAATGGTCATTAATGACCTTACCATCGAGTAACTCGAGCACTCGAGTGCCATAAACAACATGCTCTGGTGCATGGGTAACCATGACGATGGTTGCTCCCTCTTGATTAAGTTGCTGCAATAACGCCATCACTTGAGTTGAATTTTTTGAATCTAAATTACCGGTCGGCTCATCCGCTAGAATTAAATCTGGACTAGTTACTATGGCTCTTGCAATAGCCACACGTTGTTGCTGACCACCCGATAACTTTGCTGGTAAATGATTGCGACGATGGCTAATATCGACACGCTTTAATACCGCGTCAACCAAACGTTTTCGCTCTGCTTTTGCCACATTGTGATAATAAAGTGGTAGTTCGATGTTTTGTTCAACAGTTAATTCATCAATTAAGTTAAAGTTTTGAAAGATAAAGCCTATGTGCTGCTTTCGTAAGCGAGCACGTTGCTGCTCACTATATTTATCAACGGGTTTTTCTAAAAAGCTAAACTCCCCTGTGTCTATGCTATCTAACATACCTAACACATTAAGTAAGGTCGACTTACCACAACCTGATGGCCCTAAAATAGATAGAAACTCACCTTCATTAATGGTTAAATTCATTTTGTCTATCGCTACGGTTTCTACTTCATCGCCAATAAAAGATCGGCTTATTTGGTTACATTTGATCATAATGGTTCCTTATTACTCTTTGATAATGAGTTAGTTTTTTTATTTGTTTAATTAGTTTCAGTGCTGTTTAGGTATAGTTTTTTTGAGGGTTAATTACTTTTTAGAAGGCTTAACTGTTCTGCATCAGCAAAGCTGGCATAAGAAGAGGTAATAACACGGTCACCTTTGCTTAAACCCGTAAGTACTTCGATACTTTGTGGGTTTTTTCTGCCTAAACGAACGGTACGTTTACTGGCTTGTTTACCGTTTTCATCAACAATAAAGACCCAACTACCTGCGGTATTTTGCATAAAGCCGCCATTGGCAATTTGTAATTTAGACTCACTTGATGAAAGGTTGAACTTCAATTGCACGCTTTGTCCCAAGCGGAGTTTCTTGGCTATGGTCCTATCTGAAAAATTGAAATCAACTTTAAATGTGCCGTTGTCGATGCCAGGATAGACTTTGGCCACCTCAATTAGATGGCTTTGTTGGTTAAGCTCAAAGCTGGCAGTTTGCCCTTTGGCTACACGGCTAACATAAAACTCATCCACTTGTGCAGTCACTTTATATTGCTCAATCAAATCGACTTGCCCTAAGCGCTGACCGTTACTTTTCGACTCTCCTACTTGGGCATCTAGAAAGGTTAACTGGCCGCTACTCGGTGCTCGAATAATTAACTTGTCTAAGCTGCCACGAGATATAGCCAAATTAGATTCTAACGTTTTGATGCTTTGAGTCAGTTGTTGCAACTGTTGGCTTTGCAATAACGCCTCTTTTTGTTGGCTTTGCTGTACGGTTTCGCGATATTTAAGTTGAAAGTCCAACTCATCTTTTACCGCTTCAAATGCTTGTTGTGAGATAAGGGTTTTCCTCACCAAAGCTTGGTTGCGAGTGAACTGTTTTTGCAGTCGTAATACTTTAAAGTCTAATTCAATGACATCACGCTTAAGTGATAACTGGTTTTGCTCTAGTGCCAAGCGAGTATTGCGCATATTGTTAATTTGCTCAGATACCTCAGCTTCACGAGCAAGTACGTTTAATTGCAAATTGGTATTGCTAAGCTTTAAAATGGCTTGTCCTTGTTCAACTAACGCCCCTTCTTGAATAAGAACCTCTTCAACTCGCCCTCCATCAATGGCATCAATAAAAATAGTTTTTTCCGGTTCAACAACACCACGCAGTGGTAAATATTCAACAAATTCAGCTTGCTCAACAGTGCTAATAACTAAGTTGTTAGTCGCAACATTGTAGTTTTTTCCTGAGGTGGTTAACGTAGCGCTGCTTTGAGTAAAGGCAAAAACACCGATAAATAAGCTAGTGCTAAGAACGGCTAATAAATACTTACCTTGATGTTTTTTCTTAGTGGTCTTTGCTAGTGGCTTGTCCATAATTATTCCTGCTCGTTGATTTGATGAGCAGTGTTAACCAGAACAATTATGAAGAAAGGAATAAAACGGGATTAAAGTGTGATTAATGCTGAAAAAGTTGTGACCATCATAGTGGTCACAACTTTCATTCGGAGTTTAACTTAATAAAAGCAATGCGTTATATGTTTTCTTTTTAAAGGCGCTAAGTTGCTTAGTTTTTTATAAAACTACTTGTTTGCATAATATCAGCGACTGAACGCTTCATTTTCGCGTAAATAATGCCGTTTTGATTTATATCAAAATCATTTCCCAATGATGGCTTTTGCCATAATTGGCTACTTTGCTGAATAAAAGCATAGTGACTATATTGCTTATTTTCAGCATTTGTTTGGCAAAGCAAACCATCACTTGTTACTTTTAAATTGAGTTTTCTATTGATAATACTTGGCTGACAGATTAAATCGGTTGCTTGAGGCTTTGCTGATAAATCTGAAAACTTCATCACTTGCAAACTATCATCAGCAATCAGGTAAAAATTGTTATCTATTTTAGAATAAAGACCACCTTGATAACCTACCGGCATAGAGGATAGTTTTTGCTCATTAATGTTATAGGCCATAAGAGTCCAATCGGCATTTTTAATGGTAGATAGCAGTAAGTTATTTTCATCTTGCCAACTTACGCCAACAATAGCGATATTATCAAGTGGCAGCTTTTCTAACGACATCTCGCTAATATTTGCGATATAAATTTGATTATCTGCCAGTACCATAAGCTGGCTATCGTTAGGGGAAAAGACTAAATCATATAACTTAACTGGGTTATTAAAGTCAGTTAGTTGTTTAGTTTGTACGGTACTGCTCAACTCACCTTTGATACTATTGCTGTCATTATTAACAATTCTGCTAAGGTAAACCTCTGCTGAAGTAGTACGTTTAGAGACAAAGGCATATTGCTCGGTGTTATTAGCCAAAGCCGGCAAGTAATCCATCACCGTTGAGTTTTCAAGTTCTACATCAACTTGCCCTTGTGACTTAAAATAAATATCTTTATTAAGTAGATAAGAAACAAAGCTAAAGTCTTTGCCGTTATTTACTCTTGATAAGTGTTTTACTCTTGAGGTGTTACTGGCAACGACGGCAAGTTTATTGCCCGCTAAATCACTTTGCCAAACTTCATAGGCAGGATGAGGTGACGGATGAATAATAGTTTCATTGTCATGATGCCAAATTACCGAACGCATTAAATAATTTAACTGCGCCGTTTGTTCAAGGCTTGAGCTTTCAATATCTAACGTGTAAATGCGGGTTGTTGGTGAAAACTCACTGTTAATCATCAATAATTTTTCACCATCAGGTGAAATATCAAAACTGTAATTACCCAAGCCATTGGTGATAGGTTGGTTAACTATATCTTTCTCATTGTTAGCCAAATTAACTCTAAAAATCTGATAACCATGGCTGGTCGATTGCCTGTCGTTAAAATACAAGTATTGACCATTGGGTGAAAAAACAAACTGTGGGAACGCTTGAGCACCGCACTCTGTAATACTTTGCCAAGTGTCTTTGTTTTTGATATCTGATAGTTCAGCCCAAAAAATCATACACACACTGTTGTGCTTATACAAAAAGGCCAATTTATCCTGTGATGGTGACCATACTGGCTTGCTCAATGCCCCCCTCGCATGAGTAACTGACAGCTTTTCATGACTGCTAAGGTTTTCAATATTGATATATGAGGGTTTACCCGAAATATCCTTACGATAAGCGACTAATGTTAAATCGGGTGATACTGCAGGGTACTGTTCAACTCCTACTTCACGAGTCAACGGTTTAATTTGTTTGGTTTGCAATACAGTGCTGGAGTCCAATGATAATAGATAACTGATTGCGACAAGTATTATTAGCCCAACAGCAATTAATAAGCTTACCTTTGTGTTGAACAAATTACTGTGGGTTAATGTACTTTGCTGAGCTTTCTCTACCAGTATGCTTGTCGCTTCATTCGTTGGCGTTTCTATTTTTAAGCTAGTAGGCGACTCAACAGTTAAAGGTACTTCGGTGGAATATTGACCATTACTTTTTTCTAGCTCCACATGCGGATTCATTATAGTGTCTGAGGGAACAAAGTCTGCCACCATACGGTAACCTTTACGTGGCACTGTGATAATAAACTGCGGGACTTTAGGATCATCAGCCAAGGCTTTTCTAACTTTTACTAAAGTACGACTGATGGCATTTTCAGTTACTAAAGTACCAACCCATACTTGCTCCATCAGTTCGTCTTTACTGATCACTCGATGGCTATTTTGACAAAGGAATACCAATAAATCATACACCTTAGGCGACAAGTTAACGGTTTCGCCCTGACGATAAAGCAGTTGGTTATGGGTATCGATGCAAATATCAGCAAAGTGTAAATAGCGCAAAGTAGATCCTTCTTTTTATTTTTATAAAAAATTAATAACAAAAATTAACGCAGTTATGCGTACTGCACTTTAATCGAGTTCTTAAGGTTTTTAAATAGAACTTTGACATACAAAGTTGCCTTATCGGACAAAACGCCCTGCAAAGCCTTTAAATACGACATTAATCACAGTTTGGTCACAAATAATTCCAACATTGATCCTAACTAGTCACCTACCTTTCATTCTTTTTATTGATGTTTTAGCTAGCATTACGACATATCAAACTGCTATGCATTATGAAAATACACATTAACTATGCTTTCAAAGGTGCAGTCAACATATACTTAACATACGGAGTAAACCATGGATAACCTTTTCATTATAAAGTCACATGAACAATCTCATACAAAGTTTCGCTCTTTTTCAATACTTTGCTTTAATCTCTTCTTCGCAACTTTTTTTAGCCTAGGCAGTTTAGCAAGCAACAGCGATGCAAAAAGTTTCAACGAGAAAAGGAAGCATGAAACTCTACAGAAAGTCCTGATAATAATATCTAGTGATAGTCACGGCTATTGGTTGCCAGAAGTATTAGAGCCATATCAATTATTGCAACAAGCAGGCTTTGAAATTGATATCGCCAGTCCTTTAGGAGGAAAAGGTAAAGCAAGTGGCAGCTTTAGATTATCATCCGAACAAGAGCAGTGGTTTGCACAATCAAGTCTATTGAAAAAATTGCCAAACTCAATAGCGGTTAATCAAGTACAAGCGCAAGACTATCAAGCCATTTTTTTTGCCGGTGGCTCAGGACCAATGTTTGATTTTATCAACAATAGAGTAATGCAAAAGCTTACCGCGTCTATTTATCAAAATGGTGGTGTTGTTTCAGCCGACTGTCACGGTATTGCGGCTTTACTCAATGTTTATCTTGAAAATGGTAGCCGCTTAATTGCAGGAAAAAAAATAACAGCGAAAGCTAATCATGAAGAAGGCCGTTGGGCTCGTAATAACTACCCTTTTTTGTTGGAAAATAAAATCACAGAACTTGGCGGCCTTTATTCATCAAAACCAACGGGAAAACCACATGTAGTTGTAGATGGCCGTTTGATCACCGGACAAAACCCCGCATCGGCCATTCCTATGACTAAGCAGTTAATACAAACATTATTAACGCTAGAGAGCAGCCAGCGGTTAAATACTAGAAGCTAATAACGTATCAACAAAGTACAAGTTGGTGCATGAGTTCTAGTTAGTATATAACGAGAATATTTAGATCTACGTATTCCCTACTAACCACACGAACCACACCAACGTTTAAGTTCAATATTGCCCAACTAACTTAAAATTGGGCTTTGCTTATTAGGTAATGAATAGTTGGCGTTTATACTTTACTAGTCCTCTACTCTCACACCCCAAACATCATGTTCATCCGCATGAATTATTTGTACCCAAAGTTGATCGCCTGGTTTAGCATCAAAATCGTCAGACAAATACACTTTACCATCGACTTCAGGTGCATCCATATAAGAGCGCCCGACAATACCCAGGTCATTCACTTCATCAACCAGAATCAAGTATTCTTGGCCGATACGTGCTTGTAGCTTATCAGCGCTAATTTTCGCTTGTACTTCCATAAAGCGTTGTAAGCGTTCTTCCATGACTTCATCACTGACATGATCAGGTAAGTCATTGGCAGTTGCGCCTTCAACCGGCGAATATTTAAAACAACCAACGCGGTCTAGTTGTGCTTCTTCTAAAAATTCTAGCAACTCTTCAAACTCTTCCTCGGTTTCACCAGGAAAACCAACAATAAAGGTTGAACGAATAACAAGCTCTGGACAAATTTCACGCCATTTTTTAATGCGCTCTAATACCCTGTCAGAGCTACCAGGGCGTTTCATTAACTTCAAAATACGTTTATTGGCATGCTGAAATGGAATATCTAAATAGGGAAGAATCTTCCCTTGTGCCATTAATGGAATAATTTTATCCACATGAGGATAAGGATAAACATAGTGCAAACGGACCCAAACGCCCTGCTTGCCTAATTCTTCACATAACTGCTGCATGTGTGTTTTTACCGGCATGCCTTCATAAAAATCGAGCTTATGCTTAACATCGACGCCGTAAGCTGACGTATCTTGAGAAATAACTAATAGCTCTTTTACACCTGCATTCACTAAACGCTTTGCTTCACCAAGCACATCGCCTACTGGACGAGAATCTAAATCACCTCGCATTGAAGGAATGATGCAAAAAGTACAACGATGATTACACCCTTCTGATATTTTTAAATAAGCGTAATGTTTTGGCGTAAGTTTAACGCCGTGATCGGGCACTAAATCAATGTGAGGGTTATGTGCAGGTTTGGCAACGTGTTCATGTACTTGGCTAAGCACTTCATCATAGGCATGTGGGCCAGTAACCCCTAATACGTTAGGATGAAGTTCAATTATTTCATCTTTTTTAGCCCCTAAACAACCAGTAATGCTTCACCAATGGTATCAAGCGATTCTTGTACTGCCGAATCAATAAAGCCACAAGTATTTACGATAACCATTTCTGCATCTGCATACGAATTAACGACATCGTAACCTTCAGTTCTTAACTGTGTAAGAATACGTTCTGAATCGACTAAGTTCTTCGGGCAGCCGAGACTGACGAAGCCTATCTTTGCAGCGCGATTTGAACTTTGTTCACCTTGCTTTGCGTTAGCTGTGAAAGTAGCCGACTGCTCTTCAATGACCTTCTTAGGTGTTTCTAATGTTGTCGTTTGTTTCGGGTCAAATTGAGTAACTGTCATAGGTGCCTTTACTAATCAATAGCGATTCAGGTGATTTTTAGTGCGCGGATTATACAGCATTATGATGAGGAAGTCTGCTTAACTTCGAGTTGGTAATGTATAACCTGAACATTGGTGGCTTTCTTATGCATTTAATGAATGACTTCTGTTAAACCGGAGTCTACCGCTTGAATAATTCAATAGCTTATTATTTTATATTATGTCTAATTATTTTACACTTTTGGATATCTTGATTCATTGCTTTTACTTATACAACTGAAAGAATTCACTTTATTTCTGACGGCATATTTAATGCAGTTAAATAACTCAGTAACTAGTAATACTTTTCTAATTTTTTTAATTTTTTTAGTTTTTTTAATTTAATTATCGAGGAATACGTTATGAATATACAAATGTTAAAAGCAGCTTTGGCTGGTTTGGTTTTATCTGTGAGTGGTTTCGCTAATGCTGGGTTGATATTACAAGCAAATAGTGTCAGTACTACAATGGGCGAATGGAGTAGCACTTATCTCGCGTCTGACGCTATCGACCAATCGGGTTTATCCATAGGTTATTCATCTGGTATAGATGGCTTTGACGCATATTTAGCTCTCAACCCTACGCATATAGCTGATAGCAATACTTGGTTTTCTAGCCCTGGTATATCTTCTGGTTTTTTCGACTTGTCTTTAGGTGGCTCCTTCAACATTAGTGCATTAGCATTTTGGAATGAAAGCCAAGGCAATGGTCAAGGGGTGAATTTATTTAATCTTTATGCATCAAATGACAATAGCTTTCTATCTTCAACTTTCCTAGGAGCATTTTCGGCAACAGAAGGGATCACCACTGCACAAGTATTCAATTTTTCAACTATAACAACTAGTAACATTCGAATTGAAGTATTGTCAAACCATGGTTCTAATTGCTGCACAGGCATAATGGAAGTCGCATTTGAGCAAGAGACAACTGATGTGCCAGAACCATCTACTCTTGCTATTTTCGCATTAGGCATTATCGGATTAGCATCACGCAGATTCAAAAAACAGTAAGTTAGCTGTACGTTTAAATAAACTCCTCATAAAGCACCGTTCGAAAGTTTGGTGCTTTTTTATTTCTCCTTTCTAATTCTATGACTGAACTCATATATTGAGTACAGGTTACTATACTTTCGGACAGCCGAGACTTACGAAGCCTACCTTTGCAGCGCGATTTGAACTTTGTTCACCTTGCTTTGCGTTAGCTGTGAAAGTAGCTGACTGCTCTTCAATGACCTTCTTAGGTGTTTCCAGTATTGTCGTTTGTTTTGGATCAAATTGAATAACTGTCACAGGTTTCTTAAACAATCAATAGCGGATTCAGGTGATTTTTAGTGCGCGGGTTATACAGGAAAGAAGCGCTTTAGTGAATTAAGGCACTTCTTTAAATCTTTTCAAAGCCAGCTTGAATGATTAGTTGATTTCCTTTATTAGATATATAGTGGCCAATTTGCAGCAGATAGATATGAGTTTATCTAAGCAGCAATGAATTTTCAGGGCTGAAGCCAACGTAAATTAACACAGAGGGGCTGGTAGCAATGCTGCTAATTCTTAAAATCTACTTTAATAATGTCGCCTTGCGGTCCCGATGTTTCACGTAATATATATAATGCGTTTTTACCTTGAGCACCAATATCGGAGAATTTCGATTTAGCAGGGAGCGCAATGACGAATGTAGAGGCTCCATTCGACACATTTATTTTCTGAACTTTATATTCACTGTCCTCACGTGAAGCAATATACAAAGCATTTTTTTTAATCAAAGCTTCGCCAATGATCAAGTTGTTTAGAGAGCTAAGCGGCGTAAAGTTCAAAACGTCACCTTTATCGCTTAACGTTTTAATTCCTTGTCTGACATAATCAGCAAATACAATAGTATTGGTCACATCATTTTTATAGACAAATAAACCGCCATTTTCTGCAATTAATTTAGTTTTAGTAAGGTCACGAGAGGTTTTAAAGAGGTTTATATTATTTGAGTATTCGCTGAAATAAAGTGTCTGTTTATCTACAGACCAGCTGAGCGGAAATCTCTGATGATCGATTTGTATATTACTTTCCTGTATGTTACGAGTTAAGTCAATAACCGCAAAGTGCTTGTTTTTCTGCTCATACGAAACGGCAACCAATTCGCCATCGGATGAAATTACGGGCGAATGCATCTTTCTAGCATTGAAGTGAGTTACCTGTTCGACAATATTAGTGTTTAATTTGTAGTGCCACAAATCATAACCACCGCCACTATTAGAAACAAACAAGATACTGTTTTGATTATCGATAAATTTTGGGTGTAGCTCATTATAAGGGGTATTTATTGTTTCCAGTGGAAATGATTCTCCTTCCTTATAAAGGTAAATATCAGTATCAAATTGATAGGTTGAGTAAAACAACTTGCCTTGATGCATTTTAGCCTGCGCTATTTCCTGTCCTCCAGTTGCCGAAAGCAGTAAGCTTTGCTCCATATTATTTAAGTTAATTTTCCATATACCACTGGCTGCATCATTTTGACCAGTCACCAGCAAATTATGATCGTTAATCACGTCAATATGTATGACACGTGTGAAACTACTTTGTAGTGGGTGCAGTTGTTTGGTGCCAAGTTCAAATAACATCAGTTGACCACTTTGATCTGATACAAACAAACGGTTTCCACTTAAGTCGACTGCAAAAGAAGAAATATAGTCAGGTAATCCGGAGTTATTTTCAGACAAGTTAACCACTTTACCCGTAATTAAGTCGATAGATTTTAAACTAGTTTGGCGGTGCCCGCTTGAATTAGACTCTTCTGTAAAAAAGAGTTTTTGCTTTGTTTGATTAACCCAGTAAATAAAATTTTGTGTTGAATATAAATCTTCTTGCTTGCCCGCCAAATTTTGTCGAGTAATTGCATAATCGTTTAGTCGTGCCTGAATATAAAAAAAAGTATCCTCATTTAACCATTTGGGAGAGCGCTTTCGCGAATGACTTTCGGTAAGTTGTATTGGGATATTCTTACCTTTGGGAGTAAAAAATAACTGACTACTGCTATTTGTTACATGTACGTAAATCAAATCATTGGTTTTAGGGTTGATATTAAAGTGCCGTTCTAAACCTGCTTTGCTTGTAACAGATGTAACTTCTGAGATTGTATCTGTGTTTAACTCATCTTTGTTGATGAAAACACTCATCAGTGACGCAATAAAAATTGACGTCACAAGAGCCAATGCTAATAGTTGGTATTTTTTGTTACTTACTTGCGTTTTAATCACTTTTGGAGCAATAAGTAGTCGATAGCCTTTTGTTGGAATAGTTTCTATAAACTTTGGATTTTTGGCATCATCGCATAAGACATTTCTGAGGTTAAAAACCAGCCGAGTGACAGCTTCATCGCCTACTACGACACCCTGCCATAAGTTAATCATAATTTCTTCTTTAGTAACAACTCTCTCAGGATTTTTTGCCAGATAACACATAAGCAACATAGTTTTGGGCTTAATCCGTTTTTCTTGCTTATTTACAATGACGGTATTGCATTCAGGATTAAAGAGTATATGTCCTATACAAAAACTTTCTTTCAAAATACATCTCTCTAAACTGCTGTTAATAAAAGGAATAAAAAAAGGATTTAAAAACTATCTTATAAAAATAGCTTTTCATCATACTTCAGAACAAATTGATTTAAAACTAACTTGGATCTTCCAATGAAAATAAAATCATTTCTTATATTAAGTACTATTTTTACCAACCTTCCAATAGCTGTCTTAGCGCAAGAGGCAACTTTAACACTTGAGATTAATGGTAAAGGAAAAGTCGATATTGAATCGCACAATATATTTTGCACTGAAACATGCCAGCAACAAATTACGAGTAATTCTGTTGTTTCTTTAAACTTTGAAGAAACCCCTGAGTATCAATTTAGTCACTGGGAGCCAGGTAGTTGTGATGCTGGCGAAGAGGTATTATTAAACCCTGATAAAAAGCAACTAATTGCTCAGGAGTTTCGGCCAAAAGAGGTAGCATTTGCCGATTTCAACGGTGATGGTTTACAAGATATAGCGACCATTTCTTTATTTATCAGCCAGTTAACCGTGAGTTTTTCGATAGGAGACGGGCAATATCAACTTGCACAAACATTTTCAGATCCCATTTATTCAAGCTCTATGGCTACAGCCGATTGGGAAGGAGATGGCGATACTGATATTCTTGTTGTCGATTATAAAGCTAACGCTATTTTATCGTATATCAATGATGGCAACGGCAATTTTGCTTTGACTGATGTGATTGAGATCGAAAATGAACGCCCCTATTCATTAGCGATAGCCGACATTAATCAAGACGGTTTAAATGATTTGTTACTCGGAAGTTTTAATGCGAATGTTTCAGCAAATAGCTTAAGAGATATTATAACTTCCGTTAATGGACCTAGCTTGAGATGGTATACCAACCAAGGGGATAACCAGTTTTCTTTGTATCAAGATATTCCAACTGAAGGAGCTTTTTTCAAGTTGGCAGTAGGGAAATTAACAGGTAGCAGCCAATTTGATATCGTTGGTACTGCAATTAATTTAAACAAGGTATTGGCCTATCGGTTAACTGCTTCTGATTATATCGAATCAACAATTTTTGCAGATAACTATGTTTACGGCGTGGCACTTGGGGATATTGATCAAAATAATAAAACAGATGTTCTTGTAACTTCTTATTATGGACAAGCTGTGGGCTTATTAACCCAGCACCAAAATGGTAGTTTTACTGCAAATATTATTCATCAAGCTGAGGATGGACTAACCTCTGTTTCATTTGCTGATATAGATACAAATGGCATAGATGATATTGTCTGGGGCGAATTTGATAATAGGGTAGTCAACTGGATTCCAGCCAATAGTTTGAAAACATGTGTTGTTAACATGAATTCAAACAGAACAGTTGTGGCTAACTTTATTGAGGGTACGCCAGACGACACAACTAATAACAATATAACTCCCCCACCCCCTCTTCAAGATCAATCTTCATCAGGTGGTAGTTATGGCTTGTCAGGCTTATTAATTCTCGCAATATATGGTTATAGAAAGCGACTAATTAAAAATGCGAAACTAATGATTAAGAGCTTTCTATAAATCATGTCCTTTACAGACTCCAATTCAGTTGATTTTATTATGAGATGAGGAACGAGTTTTACGCTGTAAAGTTTCACTCTAGCGGCTTTAGACAACCGAGACTTAAAAAGCCTACCTTTGCAGCACGCTCTGACTCTGGATGTAAAGTTAGGACGAGTTGAACTTTATGACTGAAACGAGGTATTCAAGGAGGCGTTATTATGGCTGTAAAGACAATAACCACGTTTTAGCGTCTACTACTGAATCAAACATTCTAGAGTCGATGTTTGATTGACGTAAAGACTTTTGTTCATTTATTGATATTTCAATTAATGCCATATTGGAAATAACTGTCGCCCTTCCAAGACAATTTTGTTTTTCTATCCACTTAAAATGTAAATCACCTATTTTATGAGCGTCAGGTGTACTTCCTTCGTAATCTAGCATGTTAAATAACATATAAAAACTAGCGCCATTCATTCCATTAATTAATTTTTCAACATCAGAGCATACATTTTTAGAAGCAACATGGTTAAACATGCCAATAAAAGTGACATTAATAATGGCCCCTTCTACTGTAACTATATATTCACCATGTTCAACCATTTATTAGTTTCCGTTATTTAATACCTATTTTTATTTTAGCTAACCTCGTAGTACATTGCTAATGCACTGTAAAGTAACGCTAAGCGAACACTCTACAGATAAGGGAGAAAACGCCCTAAATAGTAATTAATTAAATAACGTATCAATTTCATTTCACATTTACAAACCGCCTTCAATATCAATCCAAATTGCTTTAACGGCGGGTAAGTTGCATTTCTTTAAACTCCTCTCTTATTTCACCTGTTCGCGTAGCTTTGTAGTTACCAGAATTAAATGCGGGGTCTGAACATTTGCCTATGTCTTGAACTTCCATCTTCTTATGTAACATCTGCCAAAGAGAAATCTATTAAAACACCGAGTTTAAAAAATTATTTGGCATATTGTTAATACTGACTGATAATTAAAGTGATTTTTATAGGTTTTTTGTGTACCCATTGAACTTTAAAATAACAGACACAAAATACCAAACTAAATTTTAGGCTTTCATCACTATGCATAAGAAAATCCTGATAAGTTTCTTATTAATATTCTTGCCAATAATTGCAAATGCAAACAATGTGAAAAAACCTATTATCCTCACCACAGAAGATATGCCGCCGTACTCGACTAGAGTTTGCGGTAAAGAAAATGGTAATCCAACAGACCCCTTGACCGGTATTTCGATTGATATCGTCAATGAATTATTTACCCGCGCGAATATAGAACACCAGATATTAATCTATCCTTGGCAGCGTTCATTTAACACCGCAAAAAACAATCGCAATCACGCTGTATTTTCCGCGACAAGAAATCAACAAAGAGAACATTTATTTAAGTGGGTTGGACAGATCGCCAGTAATGACTGGGTAGTATTTAGTAAAAAAACGACTAGTGTTGATATTCAGTCTATTGATGATATGCGCAACTATACTATAGGTGGCTATCAAGGAGATGCCTTAAGCTTGTATTTGGAAAAACGAGGCATTAAGGTTGATAAAGCTCCCGCGGATAAGTTAAATCTACAAAAACTGAAATATGGACGTATTGATTTATGGATTGCAGGTAATCTAGTTGGAGCCTATAGAGCTGATAAAGCCGGTATTAATGTAAAGCAAGTTTTCACTTTTAAAGAGAGTGATTTGTGGATTGCCTTTAATATCAACACCGATGATGACATCATCAAAAAACTCAACAATATTCTCAACAAAATGAAAGAAGATGGCAGTATTATTAAGTTAGGAATGAACAACTCAGAGACAAATACAACCCCTTGTAAATAAACCTCATGGTATTTGCCTCTCTAAAGTATACTTATGGCGTTGCAAAGAAAGGCATTTAATTAGTAATAAATTTGGCTAGCTTTAAAAATGTATTAAATACTTAAAACTAGCCTCAATATAAACATTCAAGTTTGTAGCTTTATCCTTCTAACTTAAATGTTAAGCCGGCATTTTGCTGTAAGCGGTCAATTAATAAAGTGCCCATTGCAGATGCCGGAGTCCAAATACCGCCACTCGCTGCATCTAAGTTTTTCAACAAACAAATAGCGCTTTCACTGATCATTTTACACGTTGAACCATAACCTGGGTCTTTATCACCTTTAACGCTTGCCATTAAAGTATCGCCATTGCTATTACTGCCAACAAATAGCACGTCATAAAAACCGGTTTCGCGAGACTCCTTCGAAGGTCCCTCTCCCGGCTTCATTGGATCGTTAGCCATTGATTTATCTTCAGCAACCATTTTGGCCATTGCTTCGCCGTTATCACCTGCACCGGTGAGCATCATTTCATCATAAACAAAATCGTCACCATATTGATGTGACAACAATAAATTACTGCGATGAATATTTTTAGTATTTATGGTGGCCATTACAAAAGGAGCAGACCAACTATTTAAGTCTTCTTCAAATATTGGCGCCATACCAGAGGGCTGTTTTGGCCCGGTAAATGATTCAGTAAGCGAGAACGGATTAGAAAGTACTTTAATTAAGTCAGGATTTTTAGCGGCTGCTTTCATCGTTAAACGAAAACTTTCTAATGTTCCCCCAGAAAAAGTACCTTTCATTGCCCTAACCCGACCTTTTATTCGTGGTAGTGGTTTAGATAATTTTTCAATCGCAGCATTTTGCAAATAATGCACGCCTAAATCAAAAGGCACCGAGTCAAATCCACAAGAAAACACAATACGTGCGCCACTTGCTTTTGCAGTTTCAGCATGGGCAGCAATCATTTCATGCATCCAGGCAGGCTCACCACATAAGTCAACATAGTCAGTGCCTATTTCACTACACAATCTGACTAAGTCACTGCCATATTTTTGATAAGGGCCAACCGTGGTTAACACAACTTGTGTGCTTTCAACCATTGCTTTAACTGAATCAAGCTTTTCAGCATCAGCGATAACAAATGGTACACTAGCGGGAATGCCCATCTCATCTCGAACTTGCGCTAGCTTTTCTTCACTTCGACCAGCCATGGCCCATTTCACCTCGCCATTTACACCATATTGCTTATTTAGATATTCACAGACTAGGCGCCCTGTATAACCTGTAGCACCGTATACTACTAAACCAAATTGCTTATTAGTTGACATGTTTTCACCTTTTTATGGTTAGCTTCTATTGAAACAAACTTTTTTAAACGAAGTTTCAAATGAATTCTAGCTGGATTTAAATATTATTTTTCAGACCACGCGACAATTTCTTCATCAAGCACACTGGTGAGTAATGGACTTTGTTCAGCTCTAGCAAAAGCACCATCTATCGCCTGAAAACGCTTTTGTACTGCCTTGCGATAATTAGGGTGCGTAAATATATAGAGTTCTTGATTACTAACCGCTTCGACTACACGTTCCCCGACAATCGTTGGAGATAAACCGTTATCAATCACTTTTTGTATATGTTTAGCGGCAGCAGAAAAGGAGGCCTTATTAGCATCACTTTCTGTTTCACTTTTCAATTCTGCCGGTTTATTTCGATTTGAAAGGTTAATGCGCGTCTTTACAAAGGCTGGGCAAAGTACTGAAACTTGAATATTGTGTGGTTTTAATTCGGCGTACCAGCTTTCAGACATACCGACTACGGCCACTTTCGTCGCCGTATATGCGCCTGCAGAGGGAACACCCATCATTCCTGCCATCGAGGCTACATTTATTAGCCAGCTTTGCTCGCCATGTTGTTTCATTAAAGGCACCATGGTTTGTGTACCATAAATCACGCCCATGAGATTAACATCAAGTACCCAACGCCAGTCTTTATCATCCGTTTGTTCAATGGTACCAGGCCTATTACCTACTCCGGCATTATTCACTAACATGTGAATTTTGCCAAAGCGCTCAATCGCTTTGTCAGCAACGTTTTGCCATTGGGATAAGTTGGTAACATCCATTTGAACGGTTAATACATTAATACCTTCTTTTTCCAATGCTGCACGAGCAATATCGAGTTGATTACTATCAATATCTCCTAGTACTACATTCATACCTTGCTTGCCCATAGCTTGCGCAATGCCAAAGCCAATACCTTCTGCACCGCCACTGACAACGACTGTTTTACCTGAAAACTGATTCATATGTTGACCTTTTATTAGTATATGTTTTTAACTCTGTCTAAAATTGAAGTTAGTGTTTTATTCAATACTATCCATTAACTCTATTTTTGGGGCAGCCGCAAAGCAACTCGACACTGCTTGGCCAAAGTGTTTGTAATGTTCTGTTTTAGTGTGAGCATGAAACGCTGAATCATCAGTATATTGCTCTAAGACAATATAAGTTTGTGCATCCTCACGAGATTGGTAAAAAGCATAGAGTAAGCAACCTTTTTCATTTGCATGTACAGCAGAAACTAGCTGTTTAAAAATCGCTTCAAATTCGTCATTTTTACCTGCAAGTATTTGTATTTTTGCTGTAACACCAATAGTCATTGTTACTCTCTTTTTTTAGATGTCTTCGTTTGGATTATTATCTTCCCATAACAAATATCAAATCAAAAATTCTAATTTTGAATACATCCCCATAAAATTCACGAATAAATACAACCTCAAACTATTCACCTATATAATAAACCTGTTATCAATCTTCCTTTACATAGCTCATATCAGTGATTGATTAAAAATAGGAGCAAATAAGTTTTATAGTCGAAGTTAGGTAACTTTGTGTCACTTTGGTACATAAGTTGAACAATAAATTAAACATATGCAAATTGCTTCCACGTTCATCATTTGTTTCGCAAGTTGAGAAATGAAGCAACCTAGACATTGCAAAATGCAAAAGGATTTGTAATATGCAAAAGTGAGTTTGTTATGAGTGATTTAACTAAAATAAGTCAGTTCGCAACTGCCATGCTCAATGCAGCTACATTGGATGATCTGCTTTGGTCCATTACCAACAACATTGGTGAAATACTAGGGTTTGATGATTGTATTATTTATTTAAATGTTGACGGAATATTGATTCAAAAATCTGCCTTTGGCATCAAAAATCCAAATGAACGTAACTTATTGAACGAAATAGCCATCCCCATAGGGAAAGGTATTGTGGGCACCGTTGCACAGTCAAAAGTTGCAGAAATTGTTCCTGACATTTCTATTGACCACCGCTATATTTGGGATGAGTTCTCTGGAAAATCGGAACTAACAGTACCTATCATATATGAGGGTAATGTTTTAGGTATTATTGACAGTGAGTCATCTCAACTAAATGCCTATAACGAAAGCGACAAAGAGCTATTACAAACTATTGCAAATATTGCTGCCCCTCGCATTGCTTCTGAGCAATATTGTACTGAATTACAACAAACCCAGCTTCAACTAGAGCAGTCTAATTTTGAACTAGCAACTTCATTACGACAACTAAAAGAGAATCAAGAAACACTTGTTCAAAGTGAAAAAATGGCTTCTATTGGCTTATTAGCCGCAGGAGTTGCTCATGAAATAAATAACCCACTAGCGTTTTCAATGAGCAATATGGATTTTTTCAAAGAATGCAGTGAAAAGCTGATTAATATTTATAAGCTTATTATTACACACCCAAATATTTCAAATGAAATCAAACAGCAGCTGGCATTAATGAATTACACGCAGTTGATGCAAGATATTGAAGAGGTTGTTGATGAAACAACAACGGGTTTATTAAGAATAAAAAATATAGTTTCTGATTTATGTGGCTATGCAAGAAATGAAGAAAGTGTGATGACTCAATTTGATGTCAATAACGGCATAAAAGTCACAACTAATATACTAAGAGGTGAAATTAACAATAACTGCCACCTACAACTAGACTTTGGAAAGTTGCCATCTTTATATGGAAATGAAAGTAAAGTTCATCAAGTATTCATGAACATTATACTCAATGCTATACAGGCCTCTCATAAAGATGGGCTGATCACAGTGAAAACTTTTGCAGATGATAAGTATGCTTGCATTGATATTACTAATAACGGGTTAGGTATAAAGAATGAAAACTTGCAAGATATCTTCACTCCCTTTTATACAACCAAACCCGTAGGTAAAGGCACAGGTTTAGGCCTGTTCATTTGCTATAGAATCATAACTGAAGAGCATGGCGGCCAAATAAAGGTATTCTCAAACGAAAAACAAACGACATTTCGAATAAAATTACCTTTTATCGGTCATAAGCAATTAAATGCTATTAGCTGTGCTTAAAGAGCGCTAAGAAGCTTTACTGTTACAAGGTCACAATCACTTGTAACAGTATTTATATTGAGTGCTGTACGATGTGAAAAATTATTCCTTCTATACATCTTGTACGTGAATAGTCCGCTAACTGCCTATATGTTCATTTAAAAACTCAATAATTGCTCTAAAAGCTTTTAATCTATTACCTTCATCAACAAAGCCATGATATTCATTATCAATAAAGAGCGTTTTGTGCGAATGCTTTTTATTTTCTAAAGCTTCGACTAACGATTCAGCTTGAGAAATTGGCGTTCTCTCATCAGCTGTACCGTGTATGAGTACAACAGGTACTTTAAGTTGTGCAACGTTATAACCAGGGGAAAATGCTTGCAAATACAATTCTAGCCGCGATGACTTTTCCATCAGATGAAATTTTGACTTGCTCAAACTCCGCTTGTTTAACAAACTTTTGAAGTTCGTCTAAATTTGCAGCAGCTTTATTAACTAAACAGAATAAAAAGATAAATATCAGTGAACAAATAGTCCTTGTCACTACATAATCCTTGGGTTGTTGTTTCTATAATTTCGAGCGCGCTAACATAGCAACAAAGGATAATAATGCAACTTGATCTTTATAATAATTATATATAGATTAGTAAATTACACGTTTCTCCTGCCTATATACTGGTTTTGTCGTCGTTTTATCCAAACCAAAATTTTCTTTTGTCACACTTTACCCTTAAAATTTTATTTTTTGACTATAATTAAGACATGAAATTTGTGCATTATCTTAATGAGACTTTCGTTTGAAATATATAGTGTTTTTCATTTTATGTTTATATACCTTACCTCTCTATGCGAAAGCTAAAGAAGAGCTTGTTTTTATAATAAACCACCCCGGCTCTGCGCCTTACTTGTATTTTAATGAAGAGCAAAACGAATACCAGGGCGCTATTCCTGATTTGTTAAAGCCCTTAATTGAGTCAAGAAAACTGAATATAAAGTTTATTTCAAACAGTCGTAAGCGTAGTGAAGAGTACATTTATCAGGGCAACGCTGATTTAATAATGCTAAGCGAGTTTTGGTTAAAAAAACCAGAAGAAGTGATAGCAACAGTACCACTACATCAACATCGTAGTTTTTTATATATGACAGAAGAGTTTCCCGATGAATTCTCATTAGAGAACACAAATGAGAGTGAAGCTTTATGTACTAAAGATGGTTTCTTTTACCCTAATCTAGAGTCGCATATCAAAAGTAAGAGGTTAATACGAATTGATTCTTCGAGTCATTTATCGATGCTAAAAATGTTATTTAAACATCGGTGTAAATATGTAGTAATGAATGAGTTTAATGCATTAAACCTTATCAATTCACCATTCTTTAATGGAGAGAAGTTATATCATTCAAAAGAACCGGTTAGCACTGTGCCTTTAAATATAATTTTAAGAGCAGAGCTAACTCACGTAAAAAACATTTTGGATAAACACATTATGGCATTAAAAGAAAAAGGTGAGCTTCAACGCATCATCGATAAACATACTCGTTATGTAGAGCTGTAAAGCGCTTTCTCTGTAATGTTAAATTAATTCTTTCATAACTGTATGTAATTTTACTCCTTTTTGTTACTATTTCACGAGTTAAGTTCGCATCATAATGCAGCCCAAACACCTAAATATTTATATTGAAATTATAATTGATAACAACAAACGAACATAGAATGAAAATAAGACGTAAAACACTTTTTTGGAAGCTATACCCTTCTTTTTTAAATATTTCATTTATATCATTACTTGCCATAGTAATGATTGCACTTTGGTCATTTAAATCATTCTATTACCAAGAACGTGCGGCCGATTTAGAAATAAGAGCTAAAATATTGATGCCTGAATTTGCTCGGCTAATAAAGGCTCAAAAGCACCAAGAGATTCAACAACGTTCTCAAGTACTGGGCGATGTTTCATCAACACGAATAACCATAATTTTACCTTCAGGAAATGTTGTCGGAGATAACAAAAAAGCCCCTAAAACAATGGACAACCATAAAAGCCGCCCTGAAATTGAACAAGCAACATTTAAAGGGAAAGGGTTATCTATAAGGTACGGCCAAACACTCTCAATAGACTCTATGTATTTTGCAATGCCAATTTTCGAGCAAAATAAAATTATTGGTATAATAAGAACATCAACCCCATTAGGTACATTGCAAAATGCGCTATGGAGTATTTACTATAAGGTGTCACTAGGCTTTTTTATTCTTATTATCATTACCGCTTTCGCGAGTTGGTGGATGTCAAAAGCCTTAGTCAGACCACTAGAGGTCATAAAAGTACAAGCACAAAAATTAGCACAAGGTGACTTCTCTAGCCGTGTGCAATTAAATTCAAGCGACTCTCTTGAATCAGAGCAATTAGGACAAGCATTTAATGAAATTGCCATTCAATTGAACCAACGAATTGAGATAATCCTTAATCAACGCAATGAACAAGAAGCGGTGTTTTCTAGCATGGTTGAAGGTGTTATCGCTGTTGATAGCTGCGAAAAAGTGCTGCGACTTAATCAAGCTGCCTATAATATATTGAAAATTACAGAAGAAAATATTGAAGGCATTAAATTTCAAGAAGCGATAGAGAACATTGAATTGCATAACTTGATTTTATTCGCACTACAGCAAGATAGCCCGACAAAGCAAGAAATTGTTATTCACAATGACATTGAACAAGTTTTGTTAGCCCAATCAGCCCCGTTACTGGATATGCATAAAAATAAATGCGGTACCCTTGTGGTATTTAATGACATTACCAAACTTAAAGAGTTTGAATTACAAAGAAAAGAGTTTGTTGCTAATGTATCCCATGAATTGCGAACACCGCTAACAGCAATACAAGGTTTGTCTGAAACTCTAATGGAGTTTCCAGATTTAGTTCAAGAAAAAAGAGCTAACTTTATTGGTGTAATTCATACCCACTCTATTCGCTTAGAAAGCATTATTGAAAACTTACTAACCTTGTCCAAAATAGAAAAAGAAACTGAAATAGATGAAATTGAGTTTGCCAATGAGTCCATCGATTTAGCGTTAAGTAATGCTATTTTCTTATGTAAAGACAAAGCCTTAAAACGAAGTATTGGCATTAGGTTAAACAGTGCTGAAGATATCACCTTTAAACATAATTCATCGTTAATTGAGCAAGCAATCATTAACCTGCTCAATAACGCGATTAAATACAGTGATGGTCACAGTGAAATAAAAATCACCGTTATAAAGCAAGAAAATAATATAAATATAAGCATAGCAGACCAAGGCAATGGTATCCCTAAAGAGCATTTATCAAGGCTGTTTGAACGCTTTTATCGAGTAGATAAAGCGCGAAGTAGAAAATTAGGCGGTACCGGTTTAGGCTTATCTATTGTTAAGCATATTGCCTTGGCTCATAACGGTACTATCAGTGTAGAAAGTGAAATAAACAAAGGCAGTGTGTTTACCTTAACTTTACCTTTTGAAAAGTGTGTATAAACTAAATTCGCTGCTTAGTAATGCCTCTGATGTTAAATCTTTGGTAAATATAATTATACTCATGATGAGAGTAACTGTAGTGACTTTTTAATATCATTTAGCAACGCTCATAGTTTTAACGCTTAAATAAAGTAAAATATAACGTGCGTCTTTTCTAAATATTTACGTCTAAGGATTGGTTATATAACCCAGTTGTTCAATGCTGCTATCAGTATTCGATTCTCGGTAAGTAGCTTTATTATCATTTAGTTTCTTGCCGCAAAAATATAAAAACAATGCCATTAAAATAATACCTATTTCAGTGCCAACAACTGATTTAATTCCTTGTTGCCACAGACTAAACCCAATGGTGCCAAACATTAACAAATCAACCAAAATTACTGTAAACAAAATCGATGCTGACCCACGCAATAATATACTTAAGAAGATTTTTTTATCTTTATTAAATATTAATGCTAATTATGTCGGAAAATCCAAATTCTTTTCAAACCCATGGGCCGAAGGTTTAGTTGAAGGAGATGATGAGTTTAACCCTGAAAATGAGTCTAGGGTTGTGGTGAATGCGCGAATAGGTTACGAATGGGATGTTTATGGTATCTATTTAGTGGGTAGTAACATTTAAAATGCTAAATATATTCAGTCTGCCGGCTCCGGCATGCATACTTTAGGACAGCCAAGAAACCTTACTCTACGTATGCAAGTTGAGTTTTAGTAGTTTCTACCATAACTATTTTTAAATGAGCTATTGATAATAGCTCATTTAATTTAAACTAATTAAAATGAAAATGATTAATCAACCCTCCCATTCTTTGCGCTTGTGACTGTAACTCTTCTGCTTCACCAATGCCTTTTTCCGCTTCTTGGAAAAATAATGATGATACTTCATTAATAGAAATTGTATTCCTGTTTATTTCTTCTGTAACTGACGTTTGCTGCTCTGCTGCTGTGGCAATTTGTGTCGCCATATCAGATATATTTCTAATCGCTATCGTTATATCAGCAAAACTCTGTGTTGCCTTTTCAGCATCAGTAACACTGGTACTTGCTAATTCATGACAGCCAGCCATATTTTTTACCGCTGACTGAGTGCTTGACTGAAGCGAAGAGATCATGGTGGTTATTTCTTCCGTTGAGCTATGAGTTCTTTGTGATAATACTCTTACTTCATCAGCTACTACCGCGAAACCACGGCCTTGCTCTCCGGCTCTAGCCGCTTCTATGGCTGCGTTTAATGCCAATAAATTGGTTTGCTCTGCAATACTGCTGATTGTTTGTACAATACTACTTATCTGCTGACTGTTGCGATCTAATTCTGAGATAATATCTGAAGCTTGTGATACGTGTTTTGCTAGCTGAGTTATTGATTGCTGGCATGTATTTGCAACTTTTCCTCCAGTTTCGCTAGTTTTAACAGTATCATTAGACGCTAATGCCGTTTGCTCTGCGTTACCGGCTATTTCTTGTGTTGCTGACGCCATTTGCGTTACTGCGGTTGCAACTTGGCCAACTTCATTTTGTTGATCACTCGCATGGTTAGCCCGAACTTGAGCTGAGTTGCTGCTATCATTTGCTTGGGTTGTTAAAGTATCCGTTACTTGATTTATCTGAGCAAAAGTATTATGCAGTCGATGCAAAAAGTTATTCACTTGTTCAACAAGTAAAGAATCGACCCCAGTATTATCTATTTGTTTAGATAAGTCGCCATCTGCGGCTTCCTTAACGGCGCCTATGACCAAATTAGATTCAACAAACTGCTTATTGCCTTCATAAATATAATAGGTTGAAACGATAAGCGACAAAATAGTAAAAATCACATGGTAAATTAATGGTGCGAACAAGCCCCAGCTTGTTTCTTCGCCCCAAGAAAAAACAGTAATTGGTTGTCCCCATAATTCAAGGCCAATGCTTTGACAGTAGGTAAAAATTAAGTGATGCACAACCGTTAACAAAACGAACAATAATAAAGGAAGCATGTCACGGTAACGAATTAGAATAGTAAACCCTAAAAAGAAGAGAAAGTGCCCTTCCCCCAAACCATGGGATTGCTGAACTGTAATGATGAGTAAAGCTGAAAGTGCCGTTGCCATTATTACTCGGCAAACAGGTGTTCCTGCCATTATTTTAAAGGCCAATGTACAGGTTATTGTCATGATCAGACCACCAACAATACCCAAAACAAAGTAGCCGTATTGAAACGAAGTTATAAATGCGACTGTAATTGAGAAAATGATCACTGCCGTTAATAATATTTTGTCAGCAACTTTAAAGTCATCCTCGAATTTTTGTTTCAATTCTTTAGACATATTTTTGTCATAATATACAAACAATGTTTTTAACATCTTACTCTCCTACTGAAATATGTTGCTATGTGAGATACTTTAAATTTCATAAAAAAATTCAACTACTTGAATAAATAAATTCATTTTTAAGTGCTTCTACCGACAGGCTATTAGGGGTATATACTTTGACTAAAGCCCAACGATTTACCTCTCGGCGTAATAAATAGGTTTTTCCAAGGTGCGATATATGGGAGTTCTGCTGCTTTATATTTAAACCAAATAATGTAGAAATGTTTTTGAGCTTTTCAGGCGGTAAGTGCAAACCAACAAAAGAAGAATGGAATTGTTTCGCAAATTCCGAGGCCTGTTTAGTATCACTGCTAACATCTACATCAATAAATATAATTTGAGGCCATTGTTCAGTACTTTTTTGAGAGTCTAAGAATTGCTTCATCGTTAACAGTGTCATCGGACAGACATTACTACAGCCACGAAAACCAAAAAATACTAGCGCATGCTCATTACCACTATTATCTAAAAAAAACACATTCACTTGCTTATCTAACGCTAGAGGTACAAAAGAAAGAGAAAAGATAAAAATCATCAGCATTAGCCAAAGACTAATACCTATAAGCTCTTTAGACGTTATATCATTAAGCATGAACCCACCTTAAATAATTAACAACACCTTGAAATTACTTGTCACTAATACATTAAAGTTAGTCGAGGATTGGTTGTTTTTCAATCAATATGGATATATCGTATAATCGTTATGATTAATTAAATAAATTAGGTCTTTTAAACTATGACGAAAAGATTTAAAAAGTGTTTTTCATGACTAAATTATTTTATTTAATCAGCGACGAAATTAAAAAACGCTAACCGGGTCTCATTAGCACTGATTAATTAACTATGATTGAAAACAAAATGAAATCACAACAACAAAGTATTTCTCTACTACTTTTAGCTATTTCTACTGCATTATTAGGGTTAAGTATTTTACTGTTAGGCCCGCACAAACATGTGAGCTTAACTACAGATTTTTATTTAATCTCAGCGCTAAGCTCAGCCAAAAACTTTAACATCATAGCCGGTATTGCTTTTATCTTTATTGCTGTTTTATCTTTACTTTCGATACGTAAGAATAGTTTCATTCCAATACTAGGCTTCTATTTAGTGGTTATAAGTATCGTACCTTTAGGCGCTTTATGGTCAGACTCAATGTGGATAGCATCGATGGGGGGCTTTCCTGTAATAGGCTCAGGCCAGGGGGTTATCAAGTATTTCGCTTTATTGTCTATTGGTTTACTGCTAATAAAGCGAAATTTATCACCATTGAAGTCTATTTGGATAAGCATAACGCCCGTATTAATAGTATTACTGTGGATTGGCGGAATGAAATTCACGCTGCTAGAAGCACAAGGCATTGAAGCACTTGTAAAAAGCTCTTTATTAATGAGTTGGATGTATAATTTATTTAGTCTACAGATGACGTCCAATATCATAGGAATATACGATTTAATTGCAGTCGTCTTACTGTTATTAGCAATACCTTATCCTAAATTTACTTACCCCGCGATTATTATGTCAGGTATGGTATTTGTGGTAACCCAAAGCTTTTTATTTAGCTTTTCAGGAGCATTGTCTAGTGAAAAAATCTTGACAACAACGGGGCATTTTCTGATTAAAGATTTGTGGTTTTTGGTATGCTTAAGCTTTTATTACTCAGCGTTAAAACAGCGAAATTCAACTTATCCTTCTCATTAGTCTGGTAGTCTATAGACATAAAAACCAATACTTTTCTGATTGAATTGAATATCAACGATGGTTATTTATAAGAGAAAAAAATGAATGTACGGTCTTTAGAAAGTAAGAACACAATATTTAAATGGATTTTTTTGGCCATTGTTACTGGTAGTTGTACTGGTGTGATGGCAGAGCCAAGAATTGCTGAAAATAAGTTAAGCAACTATGAAATTGAGTCAGCACAGCTTTCTAGCTGGAATCATATATCTACAAAGGATGAAAATTATAAGCACTTATCTCGGCCTTATGATGATTATCAAATAGAAACATCAATGAATGACAGCTCATTGCATGTGAAAGCGGTTTTAGTTAAAAAATTAATTAACTGGCACCAGCAGCATAGTACGGGTATTGAGATTTCATTTAAAAAGCAAAACATTAATTTTCAACAGCTAACTTCTTTTGACTTCAATATCAACATTAACTCAGAAGAAAGTATTTTACATAATGATGAAAGTACGTTGATTGAATCTAATCCATGGTTGAGAGAAAACAAAGTCGCTATTGCTGAGTTAATTTCAACTAAAGCAAATTTTTCTCTCATATTCTATGGCATTAATCACGACAACGTAGATAAAAGTACCTTGTATGCTCAATATGATTTTTCCTTACCAATAGCGCAAAGCAAGAACAAACAATGGCAACAAGTAACAGTAACACCAGATAAACTGCAGTACTATTGGCAAAAGAATTATCAAGAACAAAATACATCCCTTGCGCAACTTAATGAAATAGCGCTGCACGGCGCTATACTCGTAGCAGAAACTGAAAATGGTAAAGTAGCTCGACATTATTGCTCTGATGATTTTCCTAAAGCATATACAGAAGTTTTTAACGAACTTACTGTTGAATTAGGAGGCATTCAGCTAACACTATTAAATGATGACTCTTAAACATTAAAACTATTATTTAAATATTGAACACGAATATCTTCAGCTAAGTTTCTGGTGTATTGTTCACACGGTCGCATTTATAAATAATTAAACTTAACTATTTCCATTGGTTTTATAAGCTATATATCTTTGTAAATAGTTTTTTAAAACTTAATCCCATCACTTTATCAAGGTAGTTAAAATGCCAGAGTTAGCTGTACTTGCCGTTTTTATTCCAACGTTCTTTTTTGTTTCAATAACACCAGGGATGTGCATGACACTTGCCATGACTCTTGGAATGACCCTAGGTGTAAAACGTACTTTATGGATGATGATTGGTGAATTAATTGGTGTGGCTATTGTTGCTACTGCTTCCGTTTTAGGCGTAGCCAGCATTATGTTTAATTACCCTGATATTTTTGCGGTATTAAAATGGTTAGGTGGTGCCTACCTGACTTACATAGGCATTAGTATGTGGCTTTATAAAGATGAAATGTCTTCACTGAGTGATTCACACATTAATATTACCCGCCGCTCTTTATTCAACCAAGGTTTTGTCACGGCAATTGCCAACCCTAAAGGCTGGAGCTTTATGATATCCCTTCTGCCACCGTTTATCAGTATTGAAAGAGATCTAACGCTACAGTTAGTAGTGTTGCTTGGCATTATTATGTTAACGGAATTCTCGAGTATGATGGCCTATGCTACAGGTGGAAAAACCCTCAGGGTTTTCTTGAGTCAAGGCGATAATATTAAATGGATGAATCGTATAGCAGGAAGCTTAATGATTGCTGTAGCACTATGGTTGGTATTAGGCTAGACACTTAAGATAAATAGCTTAAGTATTGAAACTCTCTCTTATATCTACTTTATTTTCTTTTATGCTTAGGAACATAATTTAATATAGATACTGGCACTAGTTTTTTTACCGGAAACGCTTCAAATGCTTTTCTGGTAATTACATGCCCCAACTTACTTTCAATTGCACAAAGTTCTCTAAAATTATCTTTCGACACTAGAGAAATAGCTTCGCCACTTGCACCAGCTCTGCCCGTACGACCAATTCGATGGATATATTCGTCTGCTTGTGCCGGTAAGTCGTAATTAACCACTCTCGCTAAATTACCAATATCAATACCACGCGCAGCTATGCCCGTTGAAACTAACATAGTAATTTTTCCTGAGGAAAATTCTGCTAATATCTGTTCACGAATAGCCTGGGTTCTGCCGCCATGAATCGACTCAGCCGCAATGCCGCGCTTTTCTAACTGGCTAACTAACTTTGCTGCACCATGTTTTGTTTCAATAAAAATAAGTGCTTGAGACCATTTATGCTCAGTAATCAAGTAGCTCAACAAAGCTGACTTATTACTTTTATCGACTGTCACCAACCATTGATCAATTTTTGGCTGTGAAGTGCGCTCATTAGCAATTGATATCTCTACCGCATTATTAATAGTTCTTTTAGCCAGAGCTCGTACATCAGCAGATATTGTCGCAGAAAATAATAGGTTTTGACGATGGTTAGGCAAACGTTCAATGATTTTATTGATGTCTTCAATAAAGCCCATATCAAGCATTCTATCGGCTTCATCTAAAACTAATGCCTCTAATTCATCAAAGTGTAACGCCCGCTGATGAGCCATATCTAACAACCTGCCAGGGGTAGCAACAAGTATATCTATCCCCCAAATTAACGCCTGCTTTTGTGGTGCGGCATCAATACCACCGTACATTGCCATTGAGGTAATTTTAAGGCTTTCACTATATTTAGATATACTCGACTCAACTTGCTTAGCAAGCTCACGTGTAGGAGTTAAAATTAAAACTCGTACACGCTTTCCGCGTAGTTTGTGATTAGCAGCACTATGTTGTTGCGATAACTTTTCTAATAGAGGTAACACAAAACTAGCGGTTTTTCCTGTACCTGTTTGTGCTGCGGCAATGAGGTCTCTACCTGATAATATCACCGGTATAGCTTTAGTTTGTATAGCAGTAGGTGCACTATAACCCAGTTCAGCAACTGTCGATGAAATAGCTTCAGATAACCCGAGTGACAAAAATGACATAACAATACCTAAGAAAAGCCTCTATAAAAGTTTAGTTTTGAAACTTAACTTTCAAACCTTTTAAAAATGTTGATAACACCTCATCACTACATTCACGATAATGTTTATGATTTACATTTCTAAAAAACGCACTTAATTCATATTTACCCAAACTCAAATCAGCTAATTCAAGCACAGCAATAACCTCGTCAGCTTTTAGTGCTAACGCTATTTTAATCTTATTAAAAATGAGATTGTTCGTTAACACTTGCTCAGCTTGATGTTGGGGACCATCTTTGGGGCCCCTTTTATCTATGATCAAACCATTTAAAAAGCTGGCTAGTTCAACATCTAATAATTCTTTATAGTCGGCAGCATCTTTTTCTGTAAAAAAATGCGTTAATTTCTCAGCTGTCATAGAGCATTGCCCTAATTCAAATACAGCTAGTATTTCTTCTTCACTGTGGTCAAAAGTCGTACTAATGCGGCGAAGAATGTCATTGTTTATCATGGTTTAACCTTTTGTTATATCGATGAATACGCTTGCTATTATGCGACTTTTTTCTGACTCGTTACTTCACTCGCTAAATATTCATCTAGAGAGCCTTGAAAGTTAACGAGTGTTTTATCTTTAATATCGATAATTCGGGTTGCTAAGCTTGAAACAAACTCACGATCGTGGCTAACAAAAATTAACGTACCTTCAAACGCTTTAAGCGCATTATTGAGTGCATCTATTGCTTCAATATCCATATGGTTAGTCGGTTCGTCCATAATTAAGACATTGATATCAGCCATCATCAACTTGCCAAATAACAACCGGTTTTTCTCACCACCTGAGCAATTACGTGCTTTTTTGTTGGCATCATCATCGGTAAATAATAAGCGACCTAACATACCTCTAACACTTAAGTCGTTATGACAGGGTCTACGCCATTGTGACATCCAGTCCATTAGGGTTAAATCATTATCAAAAAGTGCACCGCTATCTTGAGGGCAATAACCAACCGAAGCATTTTCAGACCATTTGACTATGCCTTCGTTGTTCGATAATTCACTCATTAAACAACGCAAAAAGGTAGTTTTACCAACGCCATTTTCACCGATAATAGCGAGTTTTGCGCCCGCTTCTAGTAATAAGTCACCTTTTTCAAAGAGCACTTCACCATCAAAACCATGGCCTAATCCTTCAAGTTCTAAGGCTTGACGGTGCATCTTTTTACCTGGAGCAAAGGCAATTTTTGGTGTTATACGGCTCGAAGATTTGACATCATCAAGCTTGATTTTATCCATCTTTTTAGCACGAGAACTTGCTTGCTTTGCTTTTGACGCATTGGCTCCAAAGCGATTAACAAAATCTTGTAACTCTGCAATTTCTTCCGCTTTTTTCGCATTGCCTGACAATAATTGTTCGCGTAACAAACTCGATTGCTCTAAGAAAAACTCATAGTTCCCTGGATAAATACGCAACTCACCATAATCAATATCAGCCATGTGAGTACAAACAGAGTTAAGAAAATGTCTATCATGAGAAATTATAATCATAGTACATTTACGCTTATTCAACTCCCCTTCTAACCAACTGATAGTATGAATGTCCAAGTTATTGGTCGGCTCATCGAGTAACAAAATATCCGGGTTAGCGAATAATGCTTGGGCCAATAATACCCTTAATTTCCAACCGGGGGCCACTTGTTGCATTGAGCCAAAGTGCATAGATTCATCAATACCCGCTTCTAATAAGATTTCACCTGCACGACTTTCCGCGGTATAACCATCCATTTCAGCAAATTCACTTTCTAAATCACCAGCGCGCATACCATCAGCTTCACTCATTTCAGCTTGTGCGTAGATAGCATCTCTTTCTTGTTTTACTTTCCACAGTGCCATATCTCCCATGATCACCGTATCGATAACACTGTACTGCTCGAAAGCAAACTGGTCCTGCCCCAAAGTACTGACCTTGTTACCGGTACTGACAGAAACATTACCAGAGCTTGGCGTTAACTCACCACTGAGTATCTTCATAAAAGTAGACTTGCCACAGCCATTTGCTCCAATCAAGCCATAACGGTGGCCGTTGCCAAATTTAGCCGATATGTTTTCAAATAAAGGCTCTGCGCCAAACTGCATGGTAATATTCGATGTTGTGATCAAGTGGATAGTCCTAAAACTTGCGATGAGTAGAAATGAGCAAACTACAGCGCAAAAAGAGTCAAAATAATAAGGTCGCGCATTATACAGTATTAAGTAGGTACTCAATACCTATAATTGATTTTTTTAGACTATTTTTTCAGCAGACAAATGAGATGGGGAAATATCCCCGAAACAATTCATTTGATTTCAAAGAAATTTTTTACCTGAACGTGGAATATTTCTAAAAGCCGGAAAGGCTGCTTATGTGTTTTTACTTAATGCCTTCTATCACATAATCACCTGTGATACTCAATTCAACTTGGATATCATTGGCTGAGTTGTTTTTCCAGTACCATCCATGTGATCCTTTAAATGGCGTAGTGAAGCTCCCCTTCATTTCAGTGACTGTCGCGATAGCATAACTTTCAAAGTAGCCGGTTTTATCTCCATAAGGCTCACCGTGTAAATCAACATATAGATCACCTGCTTCAGTTTTCCATTGATAAGTTACTTTGGCAAACTTTTCCATCGCTAATTTATACTCAAGACCTTTACCTGCAGGTATGGTAATTGAAACAATATTAGCTGTTGTCGCTAATGTTGGCTCACTTTTAGAAACTTGTGTTGTAGTGTCATTAAAAACGGTCAAGCCTAACTTCTCTCCCACGCCGGTTGGATCAATGCCATATTCGGCAGGGAGTATCACTAAAGCTAAAGCACCTCCTGCAAAAACGACTGATAATAATGTTGCTTTCAACAACGATTGACTATTTTTAGTAGCTTTCATAAATATTTCCTAATTTTTTATAGTGATGACTGACTAATGAAATAACCGGTCAACTGCAAGCCAATCAACATAAAACCTGAACTCATTAATACGGTATTAATAACATAAGAGAACTGATTAAAACTTGCGTGCTTTCTACAATAGTTTATCAATAACAAAATAAAAGTGAGGGCCGTTAATTGTCCTAGCTCCACACCAACATTAAAAGCGACTAAGTTCGCCAACAGACCATTACTGTCTAATTGAAATTCTTGTATTTTTGTAGCCAAGCCAAAGCCATGAAATAAACCAAAAACAAGCACGGCTATTTTAGGGTTAGGCGTTTTACCAAAAAGCAACTTGAAGCCACCAAGATTATCAAAACCTTTATAAACAACCGACAAACCAATAATGGCATCAATAAGATAAGCGTTGACTTGTATATCATTCAACACGCCAAAGAGTAGCGTTAAGCTGTGACCAAGAGTAAACATACTAACGTATATAACGATGTCTTTGCTTTTATAAAGAAAGAATAAAACACCGACTAAAAACAGTAGATGATCATAACCGGTTACCATATGTTTTGCGCCAATATATAAAAAAGGAATTATTTGAATTCCTTTATTATTTAGCAGAAATTGCCGAGTGTTTTCATCCACGCCATGAGCGAATATTTCAAAAGAAAAAAAGGCTAAAATTAGTGTAATGAGTAACACACACTTACGGGTAGAAAGCTGAAATGTAGATAACATTATATTCATTTATTGTAATTAGTGTTTTTCATTTATGTTAGCATTTTGCTCGTTCAATTTTCTAGACAATTAAAATTTATTAATAAGTAAATCCAATTTATTTCAACATACGTTTAGATTCGTAACATGCGTAAAGACAACAAAAGCAATGCTAAAGTTAAAGCAATAAAAACAACAGATAAAAAATAGTATAAGCCTTGCTGTAATCGATACTTAACTCGACTAAACCAGGTTCTTTTCCCTACTCCCTTTTCAGGTATTGTGGTAAAGATATTTAGCATTAAATTAATTAATGCTAGCCAAATTAAAGATAAAAAGCTGAGCATTAAGCTTTTATCTTGCGCTTGGCTTGGATCAGCTGCAAAAATTAAGGAATAAATTACATGAGCAGCAATTAAAAGTGCAAGTAGATAAGTTATTTTCTTAAATGGTTTTAGTCGCTTAGAAAGCTTAATGATAAATAAGAACAATTATAGATACCTTGAACCATGCACAAATAACCGAGCCTATGTTTAAGAGTGATTATTAGTTCACTTTACTTGATCTGGTAAAAAACCAAAACTGTTTATTTCATACGTTCAAACTCTAATACTGAATACTTTAAATAAAAAATCACGGTTTAATTAAAAACCAGCTTTTATAGTTGGATTTCAATATCTAATAGAGCAACAAGACTAGAAGCGTTGACTTGTATGAAAAGCACGCATAAAAAATGCAGCTCCAAGAGCTGCATTTTTCTAACTAGCTTATATGCATCCTGCATTATATTCAGTGTTCTCAATTCATCCGTAAAAAACTATCCTTAGTGTATCCTTTGAGTAAACTCCTACTCATTGTCCTTGGCTAATATCCTTATACTTCCTTGCAAAAACACTCCTTTTTACATCCTTGAGTCATTCCTTTGTATACAAATCCATTTGTACAATCCCTTTTGAAATTCCATTTTTAACGTTTGCTGTCTCCTAGACATAGTCTTCCTGACTTCAATCATCCTAATTGAATCACATCCATGTTCATTTCATCCATTAGCGAAATCCTATTCACTCGACTTAATCCTTAAGCCTCCTTCAAATACTTTAGTACTCCGTACTTCAGTACCTTTACCTCAGATAATCATTATCCTAGTAAATATAGTAAAAGAGCTTCCTGCTCTGTGCCTTCCTGACACGATTAATATTACGCTTAAAATGACATTTTCGAAGGATGTTAAAAATATATTTTCACTTGTAACTTTTTTGTAACAAAAAGGTTCGTTTATTAACTCTATTTATTCAATAACTTAAATGATTTCTGTGGCTACAGCTTTATTAAAGAAACAATATATCTTACGAGCTTGTAAGACATGTCTTACAAAGATAGGAGCAAATTGCTGCAATAGAAAATTTTCAAATGAAAGGTTTTAAACAAAAAATGGGGAATCATGTGATAATCCAAGTTAGTTTCTGGATCGTTCCAAAATTAACTTGCAAGCAATACCTCAGGGTTTTCATACTCTACAGCGAAATGTATAAATAACTAAATTAGCCTTTTGCAAATTAACTCCCGGATCATTTATTTTATTCCTCTTCGATAATCCACTGTTATTTATATTTATTAAAGCGTGCGCTACGTGATTAAAACCAAACTTAGTAAGAACAAGTTGCTATTTAGCCACACAGAAACAAATTAGTGCTATCAAAACTAGTTTCCATAACAACATCAAAATTTAATTAAAGCTTCTTTGCTTATGTAGATCTTTTAGACGCGGGAAAAAAATTCAACCAGTGAGAAAAATTAATAAAGTATTTACAGCTTTTTATTTAGCATAAGAAGCCATGCGGTCTGTTATAAAGGTAAACTAATTAAGTTAAGTGTTACTGATGACCATTCCAGTATAGTGCCAATCATTAAATCAAATTGACCTTTTATATGATAACTATTCCCATATTGCGGACATGAGCTATTAAGAGTCCGACTTGAAAACCTTTGTTAGGTGGCCAAATTAACTATGCCACTACAGATCAAAGAATCACCTTTGAGTATATCAAAAGGAGACCTGAAGATTCTCATCGAGAACATGCTCAAGTACTTAGAGATAAACTTGGTTTAGGTGGGCATATACGAGATGCTCGTGTAGATTGTAATGATAAATCTATTGATGTATTTAAAGTAGATTCTGCAATAAAGTCTTTAAACCAATATATTGAAAAAATAAATGAAATAGATGATTTTTTATAAAATACTAACTGTATTAGAATAACAATCTTGGCCCGAATAATAGATTTAGCTTACTCTTAAAATGTATTTGGCTATCAGTTGACCAAAAAAATAACCAGTAACTAATGTCAACTGCGCAAAAAGTGATCGTTTCAAGTTGAACGCTGACCGACGGCTATGGTGGCTTTTGCGACTGTTGGACGTTATACAACCCTATTTAACTTTAGGCGATGTGGTTAATGTTACAAGTTGATATGCATTAACTAGATACTTTGTTCATTGTTGAAATAAGATAGTTATTTTTTCCTGATTTTTTAACTTTATACATCATTTCATCTGCTTTATTTTTCAATGATTCGGAATCCTCCCCATCAGTAGGGAAAATAGACGCCCCAATACTAATCCCTACGGTTAGATTCTTGTCATCATATAAGTACGGAGTATCAATAGTATTGATCAATCTTTCACATGTCTTTTGTATATCAGCTATATCATTAACCTCTGATAATATTATTAAAAACTCATCCCCTCCTATTCTTGCAACAGTATCACACTCTCTCACACAGCTAAGCATCTTTGATGAGGCAAACTTTAATATTTCATCACCAGCTTCATGGCCAAATGTATCGTTAACAGCTTTAAACCCATCTAGATCTAGATAAAGTAAAGCTAATTTTTCATTGGTTCTTGTTGCCTTTTTAATGGCGTTTTCTATTCGGTCTAGGCAAAGCCTTAGAGTTGGCAAACTAGTCAGAGCGTCATGATTAGCTAAATGCTCGATTTCTTTATTTTTCTCAATTAACTCATCATTCTTACTTCTCAACTCAATAGTTCTATCATCAACTTCTCTTTCCAATACTTTTTGTTGATTTTGTAGTTTTTTGACCCGTAGTTTGTATAAATGGAAGAACACCAAAATAGTTAATAATGAAATAGAGAATCTAACCCATAAAATTTGATGCCATTTGGGTTTAATTGTAATTTGAGCAATAGTTTCAGGCTTTCCCCAAATAGAGTACCTTGAAGCTACTAAAACCTTTAAAGTGTATGAGCCTGGATACAAATTTGAAAAGACAATTTCACGAGAGCCTCCATTAGTATGAATCCAATCATCATTCAATCCTTCTAATTTATACTTAAAACGCAATTGACGCGTTGATTCATAGTCATATGCATTAAAGGCAAGCTTCAAAAATTTAATATTACTCGCTACTTCAATAAGTTTAGAGCTAGGGAGAAGAAATTCCTTTGTGTCCAAAGAATAACTTTCCAAGTAAGGTTTAGCGATCTTATAATTTGGTTTAAGCAAGTCAGCCTTCAAAATTGACACCCCACTATCACTGCCAAATACGGTAGTCCCATCTTTCAAAAGTAAAGTTGTATTCCAGTATGCCTTTTTAATATTTATAAATGCATTATTTGAAAACTCTGAAAATTTAAAGTTAACAGGGTCCAATATTCCATCCTCACTTAGAATCATACCATTTGGTAACTCCACAAAGTTTTGGCCTAAGCTTTTTTCACCTAATCCTAACTTCTGATTAAATGACTGAAAAATTGGCTCGTTATTCAAGTTATTATCACTATAATAAACTTCTTTTCCGTACCCAACCCACAGGCGATTTCGAGAATCAAAGAAGACACTTTCAACTTCCTGCTCCCTCTTCCCATTAACTTCATATTTTTTAGCGATTGCTTCTCCGCTCTTTATCATAAAAAGTCCATCACTGGTTGCAAGCCACATGTTTCCTTCTTCGCTTTCGTGAATACCGTTAATTTGTGATTTAAATATTTTTTTGTCAGCGTTTAGAAAAAGTATGGATTTTCCTTCAAAAAATATTACACCACCAGTTGATGTCCCCATCCAAACTCTATTGTAGCTATCTTTATATAGTGAGCGAATATGCCAATCTGGTAAACCATGTTCCTGATTCAACTGTAAAACCTTTGAATTTGCAAACTCACCAACATATAAATAACTATCAGTAGTTCCGATATAAATTCTTTCGCTAGCTATCAGCATAGACACAATAGCTTTATTTCTTAACGTTCGATTTAGCTCATCAACCAAGTTTTGGTATTTCTTTTCTTTATTGGAAGAAAAGTAAGCTACGCTCCCATTTCGTTGTCCAATGAAAATATCCCCATTATCCGCCTGTACAATTGCGCCTATATCATTACTTTTTAAAAAACTGTCAGGAGAGTTTTCTTCTGTGATCAAGGTTTGACTTCGTCTATCACTTGAGAGAGTTGCAATTCCCTTTTTACCTGCGATCCAAACCATTTTATTTCGATCTACAAACAGCTTTTCAAGGAATTTGTGTTCCATCACAACCTCCCCTCCAATTCTTAAATTATAGTGCTGTTTTATACTATCTCCTTCAGGATTAATAACTATCAGTCCTGAATTATTCGTAGCTATCCCAATTTCTTGATCAGACAAAGACACGATATCATTGATTCTAAAATGCTGTTTACTAGATAATTTAGAAGTTAGTTCTAGATTTATAAATTTTTCAGAAATACTTTGCTTTAAGAAAACCGTTCCATCCGTTTTACCTAACCAAATATCTTTTTTACGGGTTACTTCTATAGCAGAAATGTCCCCAGTAAAGCTGGTAAATACAAGTTCGGCTGAAGTATCAGGTGACACTTTATATTTAGCCAAACCATGTGTTGTAGCAGCCCAGACTACATTATCTCTATAGGCTAAGTCTCTTACTTTTGTAACTGTTGAAGCATCTGGAAAACTTTTAAGCTCAATATTTGAAATCACCTGAACACTGCTATCGTATTCAGAAAGTCCATTTTCTGTTGCAAACCAAATTTTTCCTTTTTTGTCACCAATGATTGAGCGTATATAATTACCAGATATTTTCGAGTTTTTAGGTGAAAAATGGTTTTGAGAAAACCTATCATCTTGAGGTAAGAGTAATACACCATTCTTTCTTGTCCCTACCCAAACCGAGTCATTTTTATCAATATACAAGCTTCTTACTTTATTAATTTTAAAGCCGGAAATTTTTGGGATATTAATATATTTGTACCCTGTAAATACTTTTAAACCAAAATCACCGCCAATCCAAATTTTTCCTTTTGAATCTTGTCCAATTGCCATAACAACAGTACTTGACGAATCTAAATATGAAAACATTCTTTGAAAACTAGGTTTGCCGACATCAAATAAGGATTGTGCAATTGAACTAAAACTTAGAGTTAACAAAATACAGATAATCGTTTTCAATTCTTTCTCCCTATTTCTCTTATGTGAAATCACTTCCCCTGATGTTATTAAAGCATAAATGTTGTAGTTTGCTATTTTTTAAAGAGAAAACTTAGATGGTAAAATGACAAGTATGAGTATTTATGTCATAGATGTTGTTTAGTTACATTTACAATAAAAATCTCATACCCAGAGAGAAACCAAAGCCATTTCACTTTTGGGTGCCTCTATTAGCAGTCTTGACAGGTGCAAGGGTAAATGATGTCCCAACGAACAATTAGGGGACACAGGATTGGGTTAATGAGCGCTACGTCGAATGAGCAGCCGCTATGGTGGCTTAGTTGTCTGTCAATGTAATAGAATTTTTATATCTTATGAGTGCTCTAGATGGATGAGCTGCCGTTAGTTTAGGTGGGTTACAAAACTAACGTCTTATTCAACACAAATTATTGTTTAATAATCATCAAAAATGAATATTTGGTTTTAATGGAACTTATTAGGTTCTTAGTATATTATAAAAGTGATATAAGGCTTGCTCAGCCTAGCTTTCAGGGAAGATTGAATTTTACACCTGATACTGAGCGGTCACAAAACACACAGCTTTAGGCGATGATCCAGAAGATGTTTTGAAAAGCAGGTAAAGATCCGAGCTTTAACCTGCATAAAAATTAATTCGATCTTGGTGAAAGCTTTTTAACTACTTGAAATATAACGGTCACCGATCCAGAGATAAACTTGGATTATCACATGCCTTTAAAATACACTTCCCCATAGCCTAAGTCGTATTGATAGTGTGAAAATAAGACAGTTTATCTATCTTCTTTCATGGCAAACTCAAGTGCACCTGAAACAGCAGCAACTTGTGCCACAATACAGTTTTCGTCATTAACTTTTGGACTATCAGGGTAGACTTCCGTTGTAGTTACGTAATTGGCATCGGTAAGACTCATACAAAGACCTAACTCTTTTCCTGCATAGTTGATGACACCAAACTGAGATAAGTCGACACCAATTAACTTGCCGCTTTCATCAGCTGGAGCAATATGTGTCACTTGCTCTACTTTTTTAATGATAGCTAATTGAAATTTTTCTTGTGGATTAAGGGTATTACCAACTAAATAGAAACCATCTGGAATATTCCAGTTTTTTTGCTCAATAGCATCTCTAGCGGCAAGTGCAGGCCTAAAAACGGTATTATCAGTATCTGTGGTTTCATGAAGATCAACATGGACACAAATATCAACATCAAGTGACTTAATAAAAGTCATTAAGGCCGCTGATTCTTGCGCTGGGCTATTGTTATAAAAAGAACGGTTAGGGTCTATCGCCTGATTGTTCCAACGATTAATCGTTTCGTAGCCCCAAGGGCTCACACATGGAACAACGATAAGATTGAAGAAATCACTATAGTTTGAAACATGGTTACCCACTTCATTTTGCAAAAAACGAAGTGCTCCTTGCACACCACTGGTTTCATAGCCGTGAACACCGCCAGTAACGAGTACTGTTTTTTTATCTGCTTGCCAGTTTTCACTTTTTAAGGCAAATAACGGGTAGCGCTTTTCATCAAGCGTTAATGCCCCATATTGAACAACATCATAATGAGGCGATAATAACTCAATTTGACTAATAACTTCATCTTGATAAGAACGCTTAATACCTTGCTGCTCAAACCATAATTGTTTTTCAACACCAGTCCATTGTTTACCTGGTTTACCGGTTGGGCAGTCGAGATTATCAGTCATAATTTACCTATTGCTCGTAATTTTCACATTATTTAGAGTCAGCACGACCCATAAATTTATGTTCGCTCGTATTAACTTTAATTTTATCACCTGTCGAAATATGCTCAGGTACTTGCACGATTAATCCTGTAGACAAGGTAGCAGGCTTAGTGCGAGCGCTGGCAGATGCCCCTTTAATTGAAGGGTCCGTTTGTGTAATGACCAAATCAACACTGGCAGGTAGATCAATAGCAACAGGTACATCATCTACAATGATCACTGATAACCCTTGAGTATCTTCATTAATGAATAATAACTCTTCACCAATGCTTTCTTTATTAAGGTTGTAAGGGGTGTAATCTTCATTATCCATAAAGACATATTCTTCACCATCAATATAAGAAAACATCGACGGACGACGGCTTAAGTCTGCAAAATTTAACATATCATCAGCTTTAAAAGTCTCATCAACTTTACCACCGGTAACCACATCGTATAAGCGCATGCGGTATAAACTACCACCTGCTCTTCCTTGTGGAACAGAACGCGTAATGTCTCGAACAATGAGTACTTTACCGTTGTGCTCAATTGCTGCATTTTTCTTTATATCACTTGCCTTTGGCATTGGAGGGTTCCTAAAATCAATAATAAGCAAAAAATTAGCTGAGAAAATACCACGAACTCGAAGTAATGCAAGTATTGGATCATAAAAATGATCTATCCGATGTAGTACAACAGAGCAACATCCAATATTGACAGTAATAATACGGCATAAAAAAAGGTTAGTGCAATTAAATTGCACCAACCTTTTATGTCTAGTTTGTTATCGATAAGTTAAGGAGCTTTACTCGTAAGAGCGTTCTAACCAAGCTATTTGAAGCTTCAAATCTGCAATTTCACTGTGAGCGTCAGCCAACTCTTGCTGTGTCGTCTTCTGCTCATTCGCTTTATTTTCAGTGTTTAATTCAATACTTTTCGTCATATTACTTCTATCCTCGTGGGCCATACTACCCTCCCAGTTTTGGTTGCTCTATATGTATTATTACACAAGAACTTACAAAAGTAATATTTTTGGGACAATATTATTATCATTCACAGCACTAATAAGGTTAAGCCATACCCTGCAAGCACAAGATAAATAAACAATATTGAGGCTAAATAAATAGGTTTTAGTCCGATCCCTTTAAATTTGTTTAATCGTGTCTCCATACCCAAAGCTGTCATCGCCATTGTTAATACGAAAGCATCGACGCTATTTATTGTACTAACTAAACTGGTAGACAGTAAATTCAGCGAGTTAAAAGCCACAATGGCAATAAAACCAAAGGCAAACCAAGGGATGGTTATTTTTGTTTTATTTTCATCTTTTGTCGATACACCACTACTAACTTTACTTTGCAACCAAACGCCTAAGATTATTAGAAACGGGGCTAATAGCATGACTCTCAACATTTTTACTATAACAGCAGTATTGGCAACTTCCATATTCATAGCATACCCGGCACCTACAACATGGGCGACTTCATGCAAAGTTCCACCTAGGTAGGTGCCCATCTCCTGTTCATCAATGGCTAAGAAGTCACTCTGAAATAAAAATGGATAAAGGAACATAGCAATTGTGCCAAATACCACAACAGTGGCCACTGCAACACTTGTTTTATAAGGCTCCGCTTTTATTACTGGCTCAGTTGCCAGTACAGCCGCTGCACCACAAATTGAGCTGCCGGCACTGATTAATATACTCGTGTCCCGATCAAGTTTTAAAAATTTAGTACCAACTACATAACCAAAAATAAATGTTGAACTGACTATAATTAAACTAAAGACTACCCCTCCCCATCCAACGATTACCACATCTTGAAAAGTTAAGCGGAAACCATAAAAGACAATACCAGCACGCAAAATGGTCTTTGTTGAAAAAATGACCCCTAGATGCCATTTTGTGGGGAGTTTTTTTCCGACACTATTGCCTAAAATAATCCCTAAAACTATGCCGACAATTAATGGGCTAATTGCAAAGCTTTCCATGGTTGGCTGTTTAGCAATAGAAGTGGCTAATAGCGCTAATAAAGCTATCAATGAAGTACCGTACACAGGACCCAGTTTATGATTTTGCAAAAAACTCATGATTTTAATCTTTACATATGCGGTTTGATCGTAATATATAACCTCAATAAAAATAAATAAAACAGATACTTTTAATGAGATACATTAATAAAATTAATATAAGATGAGTTTAGTAACTCCAAAGTATATGGCGATAAATAAAAGTGAATATCACATTAAAGCAATTAAGTGTTTTTACGACGACAGCGCGGCTTGGTGGAATAACGTTAGCAGCACAAGATCTTTGCATGACACAATCAGCGGCAAGTCAATCTCTCAAAGAATTAGAGAGCGTATTAGGATATACACTTTTTAATCGTGTCGGCCGTAAGTTAACCATTAATGAACAAGGTGAAGCCTTGTTACACAAAGCCAATCAAATGCTGGCCTTACAAGATCAAATTCTGCAACCTCAAAGCAAAGCGTTAAATGGAGTATTAAATGTTGCCGCGAGTGTCACGATAGGCTCTTATGTAATGCCTGAATTGCTTGCTAAATTCGTTACAAAGCATCCGTTAGTAGAGCCTAAATTATTCATAAGTAACTCAGAAGCCGTTATTACGCGGCTTATGGCCGGCCAAGCGCACATAGGCCTTATTGAAGCACCTATTAATCATCAGCAATTAGTCATTTCTTCTTGGCGTGAGGACACATTAACGGTATTTTGCAGCCCTAAACATCATTATGCCAATCAAGAAAAGCTGTCTGCTAAACAAATGTCTGAACAACGCTGGATTTTACGAGAGCATGGCTCTGGCACCCGTGCCGTTTTTATATCAGCAATGCAGCAGCATGGAGCTAAACTAAACAACAGTATGGACTTAGCAAGACAAGAAGCCATAAAGCAAGCAGTGAAAGCCAATTTAGGCTTAGGAGTGCTGTCCAATCTCTCTATAAAACAAGAGCTAAGTTTAGGGTTATTTAAACAACTTCAAACCCCATTAAACTTAAATAGGCAATTCTCAATTGCTCAATCAAAGCACTTTAGCACTAACCCACTTGTTAGCGCCTTTCATCAATTCTTAATTAACTATTAATAACAATTACCACATTAAGTCATCAGGAATTTGGTAATCTGCATAAGGATCATCCTCATCCACATGTTCATCGACAACTTTATCATTTTGAACTAAGACAACACTGTTATCTAATTCTGCAAGTTTATCGGCCGTTTCACGAGTAACAAGGTAAGTCACAGCATCTAAGCCACATAACGCCAAACGGCCATTGACCAAGGCTTTATGAGTAACAATATCTAATGACAACTTTTTTATCTTATTATCAAAAGTATAGTTATATTCATTGTCTCCATTAACGTTTTTCAGTTGATGGTGAGTTAAGATTTGCTTAACACGTAAAACATTTTCTTTATCTGCAAGCTGCTGTTTTTTCAATTCATTTAGAGCATTATCTTTAACTTGCTTGTCCGCTTGCGCTTTAGCTAAGTCTTGTTTCACTTGCTCTTGCATGGTGGCATCTTGTTGAACGCCACTGCGTTTTTGTTTATTTTTCTTACGTTTATCAGCATTAGCTTGTCGTGTTTTTTGCTTGGTGGTTAAGCCTGCTTTAAGGAGTTGATCTTGAAGTGATGCCATAATAATTGTTAATTGCTTTGGAAGTCTGTTTGTTGATGCCTATTCTAACAATAAAAAAAGACGAGACAAACCCTGTTAGCTTATCTCACCTTTTTCAGCGTTTCTTAGAGCAGCTGATCTATTTGTTTACACAATACCGTATTGATTTAATGGTAACTCGCGATAACGCTTACCTGTTGCAGCGAAGATGGCATTGCAAATAGCCGGAGCAACTGGAGGAACGCCAGGCTCACCAACACCACCTGGAGGTGCGTCACTCGCTAATACCTGAACATCTATAGGGGGTACTTCATGCATACGCGCTATGGGATAATCATCAAAATTACCTTGCTCAATCACGCCACCTTGCGCGGTAGTTTCACCATAAAAAGCCAAAGAGATACCAAAAATGGCTGCCCCCTCCATTTGTGATGTAATCCGTTCAGGATTAACCGCTGTACCACAATCAACACACATATAAATTCGTTCTAGTTTTACTTTTCCTTGCGCATTTGTTGATACTTCTACAACTGAAGCGACATAACTGACAAAACTTCGATGTACCGCAATGCCAACCCCATTACCGTTCGGCAATTTCCCCTTACTACTCTTATGCCAATTTGCCATTTTAGCAACACTATTAAGTACATTTTTCAAACGAGAGGTATCTACAGGGAATTTATCCAGTGTTTCTCCATAGTTCCCGTATTCTGCTTGTTCTTTGCTAACATCAATATGACGGTCCTCACCAATTAAGGAAAGTAAATAGTCTTTGCTATCTGTGTTCGTTGCAATCGCAAGTTCATCGGCAAAAGAACAAACAGCAAAAGCTTGGTTAATATTGGTTACTGAGCGCAGCCAACCAATTCGGGTATGCGCAGCTGCTTTCCCTGCGCCACAATGAACATTAGCAATATCATAAGGCATATCTATCATACCTAAACTTGCCTCAAAACCTAAAGTGTCTGCACCTTTTGAAAAAGTAGCGCTTATAGTAGGCGCCGCCTCAATATGTTGCCACGCTGTCACTTTGTTATTTTTATCAATACCTGCTGATAATTTCTGATAACTCACTGCATGGTAATAACCATTTTTTATTTCATCCTCTCGCGTCCACAGCACTTTTACTGGCACATTGAGCTTTTGCGATAATATAGCCGCCTCTACCACAAAATCAGGTTTAGATTTTCGACCAAAACCGCCGCCTAAGAGCGTCACATTAATATTTACTTTTTCGGGGGCTAGCCCGGTTGCTTGAGCCACATTGTTTTGTGCTGATTGCGGTGTTTGTGTACATGCCCAAATATCAAATATCCCATCATGAAAGTGCGCTGTTGCTGCCGGTGGTTCCATTGGCGCATGAATTAGCTGTGGTACATAATAATTAGCATTAATGATTTTATTTGCATTTTTTAATGCTGTGCTAACATCACCTTTCTTACGTAAAGTTGCAGTTGGATTATCACAGCTGTTGGCTAAGGCTAGCTTATACGCCTTAGAATTGTAATCTGCATGCTCTGAGTTTTGCCACTCAATTACCAAGGCATCACGCCCCTTCATTGCTGCCCATGTATTGGTAGCAATAACGGCAATGCCCCCTAAAGGTTTGAAAACTGCGGGTTCAACTAAATCATCGAGTTGAATAACATCGATTACGCCGCTAATTTTTTTAGCTTTATCACTATTAAAATGCTTAACCTTGCCAGCAAGTACTGGCGGTCGTGCAATCACAGCGTAACGCATATTGGGCAAATCAACATCGTAGCCAAAGGTGGTGTTGCCTGTAGCAATGTCTTTACCATCAACAGATCTAACATTGGATTTACCAATGAAGCGAAAGTCCTGTTTGCTTTTTAACACTAATGTTGCTTTATCAGGTACCGCTAAACTAGCGGCAATAGCGACTAAATCACCAAAGGCAATGGCGCGATTAGATTTAGCATGCATCACCTGACCTTTTACTGCACTACATTCACTAACAGGCACTTGCCAAATTTTTGCCGCCGCTTGCTCTAACATCATACGAGCAGTTGCACCAGCCTCACGTAAAGGTTGATAAAAATGACGAATTGAACGGGAACCATCCGTATTTTGACTACCATATTTTTTATCACCTAAACCTTGAACCACCTGGATTTGTTGCCAGTCAGCCTCTAGTTCATCCGCGACAATCATAGGAATACTGGTACGAATTCCCTGCCCCATTTCTGAGCGATGAACAACAATCGCCACGGTATTATCACTATTAATGGTTAAATACACGCTAGGAGCAAAGCTAGTTACACCTATCGCTTCAGCCGCTAGTCCTTGTGCAATTACTTTTGGCATAGATAACATTGATGAAAATTGGACGCCTAACACTAAAGCTCCTGAGCCAATGCCTATATTTTTTAAAAAGCCCCGTCGGCTAACGTTCTCTATTTGACTCATACATTAACCCCCTTTGCCGTTGCATCAATAGCGAGTTTATCAACTGCCTGTTCATCAATAGCAAGTTCCTTAATATTGAAGCTAGTTACTTCCATTCCTGCAGCCAATTGAATAGCACCTTTAATACGATTATAGGTACCGCAACGACAAAGATTCCCTGTCATTGCCGCCTCAATCTCTTGTTCTGTTGGCTTTGGATTTGCCTTTAGTAATGCCGCAGCACTCATGATTTGTCCTGACTGACAATAGCCACATTGTGGCACATTTAGTTGCTGCCACGCCTGTTGTAAGGCATGTTCGCCATTTTCCGATAAACCTTCAATTGTCGTTATTTTTTGCTGTCCAATAGCTGAAACTGGCATGGTGCAGGAGCGAATTGGCTGGCCATCAAGGTGCACGGTACAGGCACCACAAAGGCCTTTTCCACATCCATATTTTGTGCCGGTGTATTTTAAGATATCCCGTAATACCCACAACAGTGGCATATTTTCATCATCATTATATTGATGCTGTTTACCATTTATCATTAAATTGATCATGCTCTCTTCCTTTTTGTGATTATTCGATGTTTAGACCTTTATTCTTTATATTAGACAGTTGCTCAGGTGTATCTACATCAGCAAAAGCGGCTGGCATAAAAACTGATTTTACTTGACTCCAGTTGTCTTTAATCACTTTCTTAGCACCTTCGTCACCAGATAATGCCATTAGCTCTTTAAAGTATTTATGTGGAAAAATTGCGGGTGGAGCATAACTTTCGCCATCACTAACCATATGGATTTTTTCAGGAGCTTTTCGCCATTGACCAATGAGCGTCTGCAAATTTTCAACCGTTAATTGCCACTGATCAACGAGAAATATTAATACAGCACTGACATCATTATCAAGTTCAACTATTCCGCTTGCAATTGAACTCGATAATCCTTTTGACCAATGATCACTTTGGATTATTTTTAAATTTCTGGCTTCAGGATGGCTAGCCAAATGTTTTGTCATTACAGCACTTTGATAACCTAAGACACAGTAGCATTTCGTATTAAACTTGGCACTCATGCCGGCTGCTAAACTAATTTGTCTAGTTAACAAGCTCTGAGTTTTCTCTTGATACTCGTCACCAATAGTTGTATTTATTTCAACCAGTTGCTTTGGTTGTCCAAGACGTGAAGAACTGCCGGCCGCCATTAAAAGTAGCGCTATTTTAGGGGGGGCAGGCTCAGTCATGAACGTAGCCTGGATGTTTAGGTAGCAACAGGAATATAAGGAGAGAAGATAAGCTTCTTTGCCTAGAGCTCTGAAATAATCGAATCGTAGATAGAAAAAACGACATGGTAAAAGTGATTAATTATTATTATGATGCCTTAACGTTAGCAGCCAATAATAAAATTAACAATACGCCAAATGTAACTCTTTATTGATCTGAGAAAAACAGCGTTATTTAACTAGATGGATCGGACTATCATTGTTGATAGTCATTGCTTCAATAGTTGGTGTGATCGCCACATCTTTAATTATTGATTCACCATTTTGATATCTATGATAAGAACACTCTTTAAGTCCCATCTGATGACAAAAGTCATTAAAACTTTTAAAATCATTTCTGGTAAGCTTTTGAGCATCTTTTGTTAATAAACCATCAATATACATGGTGTCACCATTAATATTACAATTAGCGATTGCTGAATAAGGTTGGCCATATTCTGCAACTTTTAAGGCGCGCACCATTTTAACTTCGAAGATCCACTCCCCTACTTGTACATGCTTTGACATTGATTGTGTCACTAAAACTCCGAAACTCGTCGTAAATACAGCGATAAGACAAAATTATACCATTTGATTAACCGCTAAATCCAAAGAAAAGCTATTAATTTTTGTTCCTTTTATAAAACAAAAACTTAAACTAACTTCAATTAACTCGGAGATTAAACTTAACAAAAGCTTCGCTAGTGTCTATTAATCAGTTATTCTTTGTTTTATTCATTTTCATTATTTTTTTAATGCTATTTTAATATGATAAAAAAGTTAATCATTGCTTTCGTACTGATCAGTTCCTTAGTTATTGCTTTCGGCGCAACATGGATTTATAGCCAAGTAGATAGTGCTTTACCTATTCTAGAAGGTAAAAGAACAGTCTTTGGCTTAGATGAAACTGCCATTGTTGAACGAGACAAACAAGGTATTGCTACTATCAAAGCGAATAGTCGACTTGATGTTGCTGTAGCCACAGGTTTTATCCACGCGCAGGAACGTTTTTTTCAAATGGACTTACTTCGACGAAACTCTGCAGGCGAGTTAGCGAGTCTTTTTGGTAATGTCGCGCTTGATTATGATAAGTCCATCCGTAAGCATAGATTTAGAGATAGAGCACGTCTAATCGTCAATAACTTACCTGCTGATGATAAAGCGTTATTAAAATCTTACACACGAGGTGTAAACCAAGGATTAAAATACATTGGCTCTCAACCATTTGAGTATTTATTATTGCAGCAGGAGCCAGCGCTATGGAGTGAGGAAGACTCTGTTTTAGCCATTTTCAGTATGTATATAGATTTACAATATAAAGATGGTAAGCGAGAACGCTCATTAGGATTAATGAAAGCTATTCTTTCTGCGGATGTGTATGCCTTCTTGAACCCAAAAGGTAGCATTTGGGATGCAGCTATTGATAATAGCCAGTATCAAGCTTCCCCTATGCCATCGCAAGTATGGCCATCCGCACCAACAAGTCGCTTAAAAGGCTCAAGTAAAGTATCTAACATAGTCAAAAATACTCAGCAATCAAAATACCAATCAGAAGCGTTTCCGGGTTCAAACAACTGGGGCATATCAGGAAAAATCAGCAGTACCGGTAGCGCCATCATAGCTAATGATATGCACTTAGGTATACGTGTGCCAAATACGTGGTTTAGAGCGCGTTTTGAATATCCTACAGCAGATAAACAAGTGAAAGTCACCGGCGCTACTTTGCCTGGTACGCCTAATATGGTGGTAGGCAGTAATGGCGCTATCGCTTGGGGTTTTACTAACAGCTATGGTGATTATAGCGACGTTATTAAACTTAAAACCATAAACCAAGGTCAGCAATATATTACTCCTGATGGCGCAAAAGACTTTACTTATCATAAACAGATCATTGCCATAAAAGATGAGCCATCCGTCGAAATAACTGTTCAAGAAACAATCTGGGGACCGGTCATCGGTGAAAATCATCAGGGACAATTATTAGCTTATCGCTGGGTCGCTCACGATGTACAAGCAATTAATTTAACGGCAAAAGAATTAGAGAGTGCTACCACGGTTAAGCAAGCATTCAATATTGCAGCTCGCAGTGGCATACCCGCTCAAAATATGATGGTTGGAGACAAGGATGGTAATATTGGTTGGACAATTATGGGACCTATTCCTAAGAAAGTCGGCGATACTGGTGACACGCCTACTTTTTGGCATGAAGGAAAACATGGTTGGCAAGGGTATTTAACACCAGCTCAATACCCTAGTGTACTTAATCCAGAAAATGATCGTTTATGGACTGCCAATTCAAGAGTTGTTGGTGGCGAGATGCTTAAAAAGCTGGGTAATGGTGGCTATGCCCTAGGTGCTAGATCAAGACAAATACGTGATGATTTATTTGCCCTGAAATCGTTTGATGAAAAGTCACTGTTAAAAATAGGCTTAGATGACCGGGCTTTGTTTTTGAAACGTTGGCAAGAATTTATCTTAGCGCAAGTGTTGACCGAGCAAACACTGATAAAGCACACAAATTTTCAACAAGCCAAAAACATCCTGTCAAAAGATAAATCACTAAGTGCGAGCATCGACTCAGTTAGCTACCGCATGGTGAGAAATTTTCGTATCAATGTGCGTGACCTTGTTTTTAGCGAGTTAATCAACTCACTCGAAAATTTAGATGAAACATACCAGTTTCATACGATTCGTCATCAAATTGAAACGCCGTTATGGCAATTAGTTACTCAGCAACCTGACAATTTTTTGATGCTACCACTAGACACTTGGCAAGCGGTATTTATTCAAGCTTTACAGCAAACTATTGATGATATGACCTCATTAGCGTCAGGAGATAAACAAACACTCGCACAAGCCACTTGGGGTCAACAAAACACTACGGCGATTATTCATCCTTTGAGTAAAGGCGTGCCGTTTATTGGTCAATGGTTAAACATGCCAGCGAAAGCTTTATCAGGTGATAGCTATATGCCAAAAGTACAAGGTATTGCTTTTGGCGCATCAGAGCGAATGGTTGTTTCTCCTGGTCATGAACAAAAGGGTATTTTTCATATGCCAACCAGCCAATCTGGACACCCATGGAGCCCATATTATAGTGTAGGCCATGCTGATTGGGAAAAAGGAACGCCCTCAGCCTTTTTACCTGGTGAAACGAAATATAAATTAACCCTACTGAGTTATTAGCAGTAATTTACTTACATAACAAAAACAATAAGGAAAGAAAATGATTACGTTAATTTGGTGTTTGTTTATCGCCGCCCTTTTACCTCTACTCGCAAAAGGGCCTGTTGCTCATGCCATGAGTAAATTAGGTGGTTATAATAATAATCACCCACGCGAGCAACAAAGTAAACTCACAGGTTTTGGTGCGCGTGCCTTAGCCGCACATCAAAATGCCTTTGAATCATTCATTCTTTTTGCGCCTGCCGTTTTATTAGCTATCGCCACTCAACACACCGGCGATAATATTGTCTTACTAGCCGTTATTCATGTCTGTGCTCGTATTGCCTATAACATCTTTTATTTAATGAATATTGATAAGCTGCGTAGTTTAGTTTGGTTCGTTGCAACAATTAGTAGTTTTACTATTATTTGGCAGTGTATCCCTTAAAAATGTTTGCCATTTAAAAATGGTCTAAAGAAAGTGTTGACAGAATTTAGTTAAGCTCGATAGAGTAAGCGCTCTAGTGAAGTATTTATTGAAAAACCTTCCTCATGGAAGGTTTTTTCTTGAGCAAAATGTAAAAATAGCAAGGTAGGAAGTAAACGTGAGCGAAAAATTAGATTTAAACGAAATACGCAAAGAAATTACCAGCTTGGATAAAGAGCTATTAACCTTATTTGCCAAGCGTCGTGCACTTACCCTTAACGTTGCTAAAAGTAAAGTACAACAGGTTCGCCCAATTAGAGACCAACAACGTGAACAAGAGTTGTTAATTCGATTAATCAAGCAAGGAAAAGAGCTTGGCTTAGATGCTCATTATGTCACCAGTGTCTTTCAAACAATTATTGAAGATTCTGTACTTAACCAACAAGCCTATCTACAAAGTTTAGCTAATCCTAACATTCAGACGCCTACCGTTAGTGTTGCCTTTCTTGGTGACAAAGGCTCATATAGTTATTTAGCTAGTCATCGATACTTTTCTAGACGTGCAGAAAAAATAGTAGAGTCTGGCTGTCAAAATTTTAGTGACATTTTACAACAAGTAGAGTCAGGTCAAGTTGATTACGGCATGTTACCTATTGAAAATACCAGCTCAGGTAGCATCAATCAGGTATACGACTTACTTCAGCATACAAATTTATCTATTGTTGGTGAAATTACTCAACCAATAGAACATTGCTTACTGACCGCAGTAAATACCAGCCTAGACAAAATAAAAACCATTTATGCTCATGGCCAACCGTTTGCTCAATGCAGTAACTTTCTAGATAAACAAGCAGATATCCGTATTGAATATTGCGACAGTACTGCCGATGCCATGGTAAAAGTCTCTGAGTTACAAGATGACACCATTGCTGTAATAGGTAGTGAAGAAGGTGGTCAGCTGTATCAATTACAAGCACTAGAAAAATCTATTGCTAACCAAAATGAAAATCACTCTCGTTTTATTTTAGTGGCAAGAAAAGCGGTTGACGTGGCTGAACAAATACCGGCTAAAACCGCGATCATACTCGCAACAGGTCAAAAGGCAGGTGCTTTAGTTGAGTGTTTACTCGTGCTAAAAGAAAAAGGCATAAACATGTGTAAGCTTGAATCCCGTCCAATTCAAGGGCGCCCGTGGGAAGAAATGTTTTACATAGATGTTGAAGCAAATTTAAAAAGCTTTGCACTGCAAGAGGCACTTAGTGAAATTACAGAACATACTAACTTCATCAAAGTACTTGGCTGTTATCCAATTGAGCACATCAGCCCAACCAGTGTGCCAAGTAGCGAAATTTAATTGAGTTGGCATATAAAGAGTTACCTTTGAATAAATTAGCAATACTGGCTTTTACTTTATTAGTTTTTTTTAGCACTATGCTGTGGTATTTGGCCAATGGCTCCCTGAACGATTACCTTAAAAGCCAAATAGCAATTCAAGGGCAATATTACACAGGTCAATCAAGTAGCGTAGCGTATGCTGATTTTTCTCCTGCAACAAATACCGCCACCTTTAAGCAGCTAAAGGTTGAAAACTTAGCATTTGCTAAAGCACATCATGTGCTTAGCATTGATCACGTAGAAGTAGAGTTAGCTAAAACGCAAAACCAAGCTTTATTAACACGCATAAATAGATTATCAATAAACACTTTAACCATTAATATTGAGCAAGGTGACAACAAAATAACTAATGTTGAACAACTTGTTGAACAAATCACATTGAAACTTGCTCTGGACTACCCTGAGTTTTACCCTGCCATCGCGGCAAAAGTTTATGCTCAGCACAATCCAGAAATGAATGCTGAAGAATATGCCAAGAAAAATCCACAAGTGGGGCCTATCATTGCGCATACCAAAGCAAAGAAAAAGCGTGGTAAAGCTCAAGCAAAAATATTGGTCGAATTGCTCACTATTAACACCTTAGCACTGCAATTTGCTAGCGACGGCTCAACAAAGTCTATTAATAAGCAAGACATCAGAATTGATGCTTTTAAAAATGGACAAGGTTTAGTCGCTAATCAGCTCGGCGGTGAAATATTGCTGCACCTACTCAACTTAGCCATTCATTAATTTATCGCTAAGTACTTGTATTTTAGGGAATGCAGCGTAAGCTAATAGTAAATAATTATACTTTCACCTTAGACAAAGGAAAATTCAGTCATGCCCCCGTTGAAGCTTTTCTCTCGTGCTATTCTAGTGTCTGCTACGCTTTGTTGTGCGCAATTTCTTTCACTAAATCTTCAAGCTGTTGAGTTTGAAATTACGCCATTCATAGGTCAAACTTTTAGTCCAGACCTTGTAAACGGCAATGAAACAAACACTTTACCTGTCAGTGATGAGCCTAATGTAGGTCTTGCTTTTTCTTGGCTTGATTCACCTAGCGGTCAAGGACAAGTTATAGTTAATTTTATTTCTCGCGATTTCAAAGATGATAATCAATTGAAGCACTCTTTTGATACCATTTACGCGCATTTTAATGGCGTGGCATTGTTTAGAGAGAGAAACTATATAACCACGGTAAGCTTAGGTCTTGGTGCTACTTACTTCGACAGTGATTTTGATGACGTTATTTACCCGTCCCTTACCGCTGCAGTTGGTACGCGTTATGAGTTTTCTGATAACTTAGCATTAGTTACTGAACTTAGAATGTATGCAACCTTAACAGACGAAGATGAACAGTTATTTTGCCAAGCTGATAATTGCGTTGCTCAATTTGAAAGTGCAATCTGGCTTGACAGTCAAATTTCAATCGGTATCGCCTATCGTTTTTAACTGACTTTTCTGCATCAATATACGTAGAAATTGACTTAATGATACTACCCAAAGTTTCAAGTTAAAACTCTGGGTTAGTAACGTATTAGTCAAATTACTTTTTCAATTCATTCGCTTTTAAAAGCATCGCTTTACTTTCAGTTAAGAAATCATCGGCATAATGACCAAACCAATTTGATACTTGACTAAACATGGTAACAAAAGCATCTTTGTCCCCTACTTCCACATCTTCTAAAAGCTCTAGAAAACGATAAGCAAAACGTTTCATCATTGAGATATTATCAGGATTAGCAAAAATAATATCTGAATATAAAATGGGGTTTTGAGCAAACAGACGACCCACCATAATCAACTCTAAACGATAAATAGGTGAGCTCATATCGACGAGCTTTTCTATATCTGCGCCTTCAGTCATTAAATGATAACCATAAGCAATAGTAGAAAAATGCCTCATAACTTGCACCATAGACATGGCTTGATCATGTTCATGGGCCGTTACAGGGTAAACCTTAGCCCCCCAAACTTGAAACTGCTTTAATAACCATTGATATTTTTCTGGCGCTCTACCATCACATGCAATAATGGTTTGTTTAATTAGGCCAGTAACATCAGGGCCAAACATGGGATGCAAACCTACAACAGGACCTGAATGAGCCTTCATCATTTCATACAAAGGAGACTCTTTAATACTGGTGACGTCAGCCAAAATACAAGTTTCTGGTAAATGATTTAGGTGATGAATAACAATTGACGTTAAGCGTATAGGCACTGAAACAATCACTAAACTTGCATCCGATAGAATAGCCTCGCTATTAGGCCAATCTTCTTGCTCTATTATGGCAACTTCATAACTAGAGCGTTCAAATAAATCAACAAAAACATGCCCAAGTTGCCCTCTTCCGCCAATAACGACAACTTTATTACAATCAGGGTTAATGCACTGATAACCACTAGCATCTTGGCTTACATAAGAGTCACGCATCAAACGACGTAATATGTCTTCGATTAAATCGGCGCTTAAACCAACATTACTTGCCTGCTCCCGACGCTTAGCAATGAGATTCGCTTCTCGTTCAGGTGCGTAAATAGGCATACCTTCAGCGCTTTTTAACTCGCCAACTTTAGCGGTAACAGCTAAGCGCTTGCTCAGTAATTCGACTAACTGGCTATCAATATCATCAATTTCATCGCGTAATGCGTTGAGGTTATCATCAAAATTACTCATATTTCCCTTAAGGTAAATCGTTATTTAATGCGCGCTTTTAATACTGATTCAAGCATAGCATCTGCTTCACTAAACAATGTTTTGGTAGTATCCATATCGATACAAGCATCGGTCACCGATACGCCATATTCCATATCAGCAAATGACAAATCTGAGCTTTGATTACCCGCTTTTAGATTACTCTCAAGCATGATACCAATTATAGACTTATTGCCCTCTATTATTTGATTAAAAACGTTAGTAGCAACTAACGGTTGTCGACGATAATCTTTATTCGAGTTGCCATGGCTACAGTCAACAACAATACCGGGCTCCAAATTATGTTTGGCCAGTATTTGTTCACAATCACTAATATTTACACTGTCATAATTTGGCTGCTTGCCACCTCGCAAAATAACATGTCCATCAGGATTGCCCGAAGTCTTAATTAATGAAACTTGCCCTTGTCGGTTTATTCCCATGAAACGATGAGATGATGCAGCAGATTGTAAGGCGTTAATTGCCACATCTAAACTACCATTAGTACCATTTTTGAAACCTATTGGCATTGACAGTCCGCTCGCCATTTCCCTATGGGTTTGCGACTCTGTTGTTCGAGCCCCAATCGCAGACCAACTAAATAACTCTGCTAAATATTGCGGGCTAATAGGATCTAATGCTTCTGTTGCCAGTGGTAAGCCTAATTCAGTTAAGTAAATTAACAACTCTCTTGCTTTTCTTAGGCCGGCTTCAACATCAAATGAGCCGTCCATATGCGGATCATTAATTAACCCTTTCCAACCAACGGTAGTACGCGGCTTCTCAAAGTAAACACGCATGACTATAAATAGCGAGTCTTTGTATTTTTCGTGTAACGCTTTTAATTCTCGAGCGTAAGCTTTCGCTGCATCAACGTCATGCACCGAACAAGGGCCACTGATCACCAGTAAACGCGAGTCATTCTTGTGGATAATATCCGCTATTATTTTTCGTGACTCTTTAACAAAAGCACGACCTGGCTCTTTAAGGGGCAACTCTTCTTTTAGTTGCTCTGGCGTTAATAATACATGCTCTTCATTAACATGAATGTCATTTAAGCTACTGATATGTGGTGTGTTAGACATAGTTCATTCCTAAAAATTACAATTTAAAAATGCGCAGGATAAAACAAGATTTACAGAAAATATTGAAAAGTTCAAAGTGCAGTTTTAAAGGCTTACAGCTTACTTATTCATAAAAACATAAAATCGTAAAGATTTAATTACGCGATTTGTAAGGTTATTTTTACACATTATTTTTACTGAGTACAGCTTAATTTTAAGAAAATACTAATTTTTTGCGTGTCGTAACAAAAGCGTCATATTTCGTTCATTTATCTGTCACATAAAATTTCTACACTGTGCTCAGTTTACTAAATACAACTTTAAAAAACTCTAAACTTAACCAGAGAGAATCAAGATGAATAAAATGATGACAAGCGCTTTAACAAAAGCAGTTTTTGGATTATCCGTTAGTACTGTCGCTTTACTCAGTAGTGTTACCAATGCGCAAGGCAACAGTCGCGACACTATTACTGCCGTTGGCTCTTCTACTGTATACCCATTTTCAACCGTCGTTGCTGAGCGGTTTGGTAAAAATACTGATTTTAAAACACCAAAAATTGAATCTACTGGAACTGGTGGTGGCATGAAGTTATTTTGTGCTAGCAATGCAATTGACACACCTGACTTAGCTAACGCTTCTCGCCGCATGAAAAAAAGTGAATTTGATATGTGTGCGAAAAATGGTGTTACTAGCATTACTGAAGTATTGGTTGGCTACGACGGTATTGTAGTTGCGAACTCTAATACCGCTAGCGCAATGAAAGTAACGCGCAAGGAGCTATTTTTAGCATTAGCTAAAGATGTGCCAGCAAAAGATGGCAGCGAAAAACTAATCGCCAACCCTTACAGAGTATGGAGCGACATTAACCCTACACTTCCAGCAAATAAAATTGAAGTTTTAGGCCCACCGCCAACCTCAGGCACACGTGATGCTTTCGCTGAACTGGTACTAGAAGCGGGCTGTAAAAAGTACGCTTGGATTAAAGCAATTAAAAAGCAAAACAAGTCTAAGTACAAAGAAATTTGTCATAGTGTTCGTGAAGATCATGCCTATATAGAAGCGGGCGAAAACGACAACTTAATAGTGCAAAAGCTAACGGCTAATCCTAAAGCGTTCGGTATTTTTGGTTTCAGTTTCTTAGACCAAAATAACGATATGCTGCAAGGCTCAATTATTGATGGTCAAGGCCCAGCTTTTGATGCTATAGCTGATGGCTCATATCCTGTGTCTCGCCCTCTTTACTTCTATGTTAAAAATGCTCATGTTGGCAAAGTGCCTGGCATCTTAGCATTCTTAAAAGAGTACACTTCTGAAGCAGCTATGGGTGAAGAAGGGTATTTAACAGATAAAGGCTTGATTCCTTTAGGAGAAGTAAAGTTAGCAAAGGTACGAAACAATGTTCTATCACTGACACCATTAGCACTAAATAAATAATTTCTTATAGCTTTATAAATTGAGCTTTAGGCGAGCATCAATGCTCGCCTTTGCTTGTTCATTTATTAGAAATAATTTGGCCCTGAAATATGAATTCCCCTTTACTTTTTACCCTTCTCGTATGCCTTACTTTATTCAGTTATTGGTATGGTATTAATCGCTCATTGAAAGTTGCCGGTGGTACAGAGCATAAAAAAGTGCTGTCCTGCTTGCCTAAACAGTTTGGTTTGCTCACTGCCATGGTCTGTGGTCTGCCAGCACTCATTACCCTATTAATTTTTAATAGCGCTGAACAACTTGTTATTGAACAACTACTAACAGCGACGTTACCTGCAAATATACAAGCTTTATCAAATATAGACTTAGGTTTGTATTTGAACAATATACGCTTTTTAGCTTTGTCTGAATCTAACCAAGCCTTATTAAATAACTTAAGTAGTAGCACTGATATAGCGTTAAATATTCAATTAAATGCCGCGATAGCCATACAAAAACTAGAGCAACAAGCAAAATGGTTAAAAACGGCGTTAGTGTTAGTCGTTTCATTGGTTAGCGTTATCATTCTCGTTAGAAAATTCAGTATTACTTATGAAGCACGACAAAAATCAGAAACCATCATTCATGCCTTGCTTGTAGCTTCATCTGCCATTGCGATTTTAACTACGCTAGGCATTGTCATTTCCGTTTTATTTGAATCTATTCACTTTTTTAAAAGTGTTCCTGCCACTGAGTTTATGTTTGGCACACAGTGGAGTCCACAAACAGCAATGAGAGCTGACCAAATAGGTGGTTCAGGGTCATTTGGCGCCGTACCACTCTTTGCCGGCACCCTGCTAATTACCTTTATTGCCATGCTTTTAGCAGTACCTGTTGGCTTAATGATAGCTATATACCTTTCACAGTATGCCAATTCAAAATTCCGTAATATTGCCAAGCCAATGTTAGAGGTTTTAGCTGGAATCCCAACGGTAGTTTATGGTTTTTTTGCCGCGCTTACTGTCGCTCCAGTTATTCGAAGTACTGGCGAATATTTTGGTTTAAGCGTCGCTTCTGAAAGTGCTTTAGCCGCAGGTCTTGTCATGGGTACCATGATTATTCCTTTTGTTTCATCATTATCTGAAGACGCCATCAGTGCAGTACCCAAAGCATTAAAAGAAGCCTCTTTTGGTATGGGGGCAACTAAAAGTGAGACTGTTATCAAGGTATTACTTCCTGCTGCATTGCCCGGTATTGTTGGCGCTATTTTGTTGGCTATTTCACGTGCCATTGGTGAAACCATGATAGTGGTAATGGCTGCTGGTATGGCGGCAAATTTAACCGCTAACCCGTTAGACTCAGTTACCACCGTTACCGTACAAATCGTCACGCTATTAACGGGCGATCAAGAATTTGACAGTCCAAAAACATTAGCTGCGTTTGCCTTAGGTTTAATGCTATTTATAACCACCCTAGGCTTGAATATCTTAGCGTTAAAAGTGGTACAAAAGTACAGAGAACAATATGACTAACTCAATAGACAAGAACATAACAGGTAATGCAACGCCTGCAAAACTACAAACGAAACTCTCTACCACAGAGAAAGTTGCCTTAAGTTTGAAAAAACGTCATCAAAAAGAGAGACGCTTTAGAAATACTGGATTCAGTGCAGTGCTGTTTGGCTTTATGCTAGTGGTTATCTTAATTGGTGACATCACCACAAAAGCGCTGCCAGCATTTCATCAGCATTGGGTAAAGTTGGATGTTAATTATCAAAGTGACTGGTTAAGTGTTGATGCAAACTTAAGCGGTTATGAATTGACGCAACAACTTAAAACAGCAAATTTTCGAAAAGTATTGAGAAATTCTCTTTACCCTATGTTTGTTAATGAACAAACTCCTAAACTGTCACGCAAAGACAAACGTTCAGCATTTAAGTTATTTTCAAGCAATGCTGAATTTACCATTCGCGACGCTTTACTCGCTGCTCCTGAAGATCTTAATGAAACCGTGTCTATCTGGGTAAGACTTGATGATGACGTTGATAGCTACCTTAAAGAAGGTTTTGCTTTTGGTACTGCCGGCTTACGTATTGACGAACAACAAGCGCAATGGGTAGCAAAACTTGAACAAGAGCAGCGCATTGAAAGTCGCTTTAATACTAGTTTCTTTACCGCGAGTGATTCACGTGAACCCGAACTTGCCGGTATTAAAGGTGCGTTAATGGGTACATTGCTCACTATGTTTGTTACCTTACTATTGTCGTTTCCCTTAGGGGTGGCCGGTGCTTTATATTTAGAAGAGTTTGCCCCTAAAAATCGCTTAACCGATATCATAGAAATTAACATTAATAACTTAGCGGCAGTACCTTCAATCGTGTTTGGCTTACTGGGGCTTGCTGTTATCATTAATTTATTTGGCCTACCACGTTCAGCACCATTAGTGGGTGGCATTGTATTAACCTTAATGACGTTACCCACCATTATTATTGCAAGTCGAGCAGCAATAAAGGCCGTTCCGCCTTCAATTAGAGAGGCCGCTTTGGGATTAGGTGCTTCTAAAATGCAAGTAACCTTATCTCATGTATTGCCACAAGCAATGCCCGGTATTATTACTGGCGGTATAATAGGTATTGCGCAAGCATTAGGTGAAACGGCACCTCTACTTATGATAGGTATGGTGGCCTTTATTGTTGATGTACCAACCAGTATTGCTGACTCAGCAACCGTACTTCCAGTACAAATATTTTTATGGGCAGATAGCCCAGAGCGGGCATTTTTAGCAAAAACGTCTGCCGCTATTTTAGTACTATTAACACTATTGTTGGTGATTAATACCACCGCAACCGTGTTGCGATCTAAATTTGAAAAGAAGTAATACTTCGAAGAAACAGTTTGAGACAAAATAATGAACAATATAGAAATAACCCAAGACCCATTAGCCCAAGTAGAGCTTACAGAAACCGTTGGCAATATTTATGCTGATGATGCAAAAATGTCAATTCGCAATGCCAATGTTTACTATGGTGAAAAGCAAGCTATTCATGATGTCAGTTTAGATTTAGCCAAGAATCAAGTAACAGCTTTAATAGGCCCATCTGGTTGTGGTAAATCAACCTTTTTACGTTGTTTAAACCGCATGAACGACACTATTGATATCTGTCGTATCACTGGCCAACTGATGCTTGATGATGAAGATATTTATGCTAAAAATTTAGACCCTGTACTACTACGCGCTCGAGTAGGTATGGTTTTTCAAAAGCCTAACCCCTTTCCTAAATCTATTTACGACAATGTTGCTTATGGTGCTCGTATTCACGGCCTGACCAACAATAAAGCAGAGTTAGATGAAATTGTTGAAACTAGCTTACAAAAAGCTGGTTTGTTTAATGAAGTTAAAGACAGATTAAAAGATCCGGGTACCGGGCTATCTGGTGGTCAGCAACAACGTTTATGCATTGCTAGAACTATAGCCGTTAGCCCCGAAGTTATTTTAATGGACGAACCCGCATCAGCACTTGACCCGATAGCAACCGCAATTATTGAAGAGTTGATTGACGAACTGAAAGAAAAATACACTATTGCAATAGTAACCCACTCAATGCAACAGGCAGCACGAGTATCACAGCACACTGCATATTTTCATATGGGGAAACTGGTCGAAATGGGTAAAACGGAAGATATTTTCACTCACCCAAGTCACAAATTAACTGAAAACTATATCACTGGCCGTTTTGGATAAATGGAGAATAATATGACTACAAAAGACTTCAATGAAAGCCTGTCAGGCTTTACGAGTAAATTGCACCTAGACAAACACATTTCACGTCGCTTCAACGAAGAATTAGAACAAGTGAGAACGTTAGTGATGGAGATGGGTTCTCTAGTAGAACAACAAGTAAATGACGGCCTGAACGCAGTATTAGATGCCGATGAATCATTGGCTATTAAAGTTATTGATCGCGATCAAAAAGTTAATGCTATGGAATTAGAAATAGATCAATATTGCACTCAAATATTGGCAAGAAGACAGCCTGCAGCAAGTGATTTGCGCTTATTAGTTAGCGTAATAAAAAGTATTACTGATCTGGAGCGTATGGGCGATGAAGCAGTAAAGTTTGGTAAAAATGCTATTAAGCTTGCCAAAGGGAATTTTATAGAAGAAGAAGGTGCAAGACCTTTAGTTGAATTAAGGCATTTAGGAAAACATGTTATTGAAACCCTACGCACTGCTTTAAGAGCTTATGCACAAATGGATGTAGAAACGGCTCTAACTATCATAAGAAATGATAGTGTTATTGATGAAGAATTTGACAATATTTCACGCCTACTTGTAACCAAAATGATGGAAAACCCTCGAGAAATCAAAAATGCTTTACGGGTTACTTGGTGTGCTCGTGCATTAGAGCGTATTGGAGACCATACAACTAACTTATGTGAATACATTGTTTATTTGGTTGAAGGAAAAGACGTTCGTCATAGTACGTTGGAGCAAATGGCAGCTAAAATGGAAAGCGAATAGCTTTCATTCTAGTCATTGGTAGAGCACCACTGTCAAAGTAGTGCTCTGGCATTTATAAATACATTAACAAATTTTATTAAAGCCAAGCATGACATAGCAGTCACACGAGGTGGCGTTACTTGTTTAAGCCACCATCATAGGCTGAACCACAAAATATCATCCCTAGATTAGCCTTTGCCTTTTTTATTTTTTCTTTCCGTTTTACTGTATAAAAAAGAAAACGTGTGTAGTTTTCTGTATTTCCGTCACAAACATAGATCTAAAGATAAAAGATAGTAATGGCATGATTATATCAATGCAACGGGCGGTGTTATTATAAAGCGTAAAGACCAACCTATTAAGCTTGTCTATGATGCATTTTTTGATATTGAAACGGGTGCATGTAAATTAGGTTTTTATGATGGAAACATCCATACAAGCAAATAAATCATGACAAAACAGTTGAGTTTTTGCTCCAACGCCACTTATTTTAACCAACTATTTTATTACCCGTTAACGAGTGAGTTAGGATTCAGTGACCTCGATAAACTTCCTCATCTAGAGTATCCTCTTGATCAGTTAATTCATTGTTGTTGATTATGACCATTAAAGTAAAAAATTTACTAGCCCAAGATGTCACCTGTTCAAACTGTAAGGCATGTTGTTGCAGTTTAGAAGTTATGATCATTTCAGATACAGGTGTACCTAGTAAGTATATTTATGTTGATGAGCATGGAAGTGAAACTATGTTGCGTTTAGACGATGGTTGGTGCTCAGCTTTAGATCGAAATACATTAATGTGCTCCATCTATGAAAATCGACCATGGGTTTGTCGAGAGTTTGAGATGGGCTCCTTTGAATGTATAAATGAACGAACAATTAAACTATAGTATTTTCATGCACTTGTAATAATTAACATGAACTACACGTCATTCAAAAGCACAAAAACAGTGGGCGTTTTATGCCTAAAGAAAGATGACTTTATCTCTAACGTTAGATGACCTACCGATTTCAATGGGTGTGAATAAATTAACCAAAAGTTTATATATTATTAAACTTTACTGCCGTTCTTGAGCGCTAGGCATAGATTGTCTACAATAACGCACTTTTTATTTACTACAGGTCATGAACATGAACCGCCTTTCGGGTAATCCTCGTAGCCCACATCATGTGGCAGAAATTTTCGAGCACAACATTGGTATTAGACTGAACGGTAAAGAGCGTACCGATGTTGATGAATATTGCATCAGTGAGGGTTGGGTAAAAGTAGCTTCTCCTAAGGCATTGGATCGTCGAGGTCAACCGCTTTTGATTACTATAAAAGGAGTTGTTGAAGCCTTTTATAGTTAAGTTTGTTTTTCATGCAAAGGTAAACGGCATGTAAGTAGTTCAAGCGGGACTTTTTTAAAGTGTGTTCGGTTTCGCTTCACTACACAATTTTAGCAATCTACAATATCCCCTTAACGTGGCGTAAGCTATCAGATTATAATTTGTGGCACTATCCAAAACTAACAAAGGAAAGAATGAACAATGAATACGAAAAATAAGAGTACAAAGTTACCTTTTAATATTCGACTTTTATTAGGTGTATTTGCTACTCCTTCATTATTTTTAGCCTATATGATTGGTACAATGGCATTGAATGGCGATTACCAAGGCATAGATTATTTCGAATGGATTTATTCATTGCTTGGCTTTTTTGCCATGTATATTGCAATATCCGGAAAACGGCTGTTTTAGTTAATTAGAACGTTTAAATGATGTATCGCTACAAGCAGTTAAAGTGGAACTTTTAACAGTTTGCTCGGTTGGGTTGCGCCACACCATTTTTAGCGAATTGTAAAAAAACTCTTTTACCCGGGCTTTAGGCGTCAGTGTCCAAATGGAAGTAGCATCTATTATCAAGATAAAAACAAACGCAGATAATTAATTTAACTGTCGACTATTTTGCCTTTTACGCTATACTGCCGCGCTTAAATCAAGTGTTTAATTAGCGGAGAATGACATGCACGATCTGTATTACAAAGGGCGTATCCATACCAGAGTAAATCATGTAAGAACAGGTTATACCTCTAAACGTATCGCTAAGCTAGGCACAGAAAAAAAACCATTAACATTAGTCGTTAACAGTGATGAAAAAAAACTAGCAGTAGAGACCTTGGTTGCTGATAATGGTCTTTATGCCGATATTGTCGTTGATAGCACCATAGATGAAAATATCAATGAACTTAATGCCATACTAAACAAGCCAGTTACCACTACGTTCGACAAAACTCCAAACCGCAATGATCCTTGTTCATGTAACAGCGGAAAAAAATACAAAAAGTGTTGCGGATCATAACATTCTGTTTTTTCTTTAATTTATTTAAACCGATTCGCTCCTATGTTTTTGAGTCGCACTGGTTAAGCTATTAGCTTTCAATACTTAGGTGTACTGCTTTTACCGAGTAAACAGCTAATAAGAAAATTTACAGGACAAAAAACAGTTGGCTTTTGCTCCTTCGTCGCTTTTTTAGCAAATTATTATCAGCCCTTTAATGGGCTTTTTAGTTACCTGAGGTTTTGTGCAAATATTCAATATCAGTCGCATAAATACAGATTTTGGCATTTTTCGTGTTTCTGGGGAATGGAGCGCTATAAATCCTACTATAAAAGACATTAGTCTAAATTCAATTGAAATAATGGGTACTGATGGTTGGGTTTTATTAAATAAAACCTGTCATTCGAATGCTCAACTAATTAGTAATTTACTACCGCAATTGTTGTCTCATTTATTATTAAAAAAAGTGCCGTGTCAGCGTAACGATAACTAGCAAGTTAACAGGAAAAGCTCTTGGCTTTTGTACCTGTATCGATTACTTTAACCAATATCCCCTGCCCTTAAATGGGTGTTAGCGCTATAGTGAACGTGCGGATTAATTAGATAATAAGGGAATATTCAATGAAAAAATGTAAGTATCTTTTAACTTGTTTGGTAGGTTTGTTTTTAGTCGGTTGTGGTATTTTACCTTTTGAAAGAGAAATCAAGGTTGATCACTTTAGACTTGAAAATTTCAAACAAGATATAGACTCTCCGTCGGAACTAATTCATTTAATGTGTTATCGAAAAAAACCGACAAACTGGTCTGAACCGAAACAATATCTAAACGGTGAGCATAGGTTATGGGTTGAAGCCAACATTTCAACTTCATCTATGAATACCAAAGAAGCATTTGTTCTTTTTAACGTTAAGTTAGATTCAGGAAAAAGCTATATGATAAATAGAAAAATTAAAGATGGAAAAATTTCTATTTGGATTCAAGAGTCTGATAGTGCCATTAAGGTATCAGAAGTTATCACCACAGATTTAAATATTGCGGCATTAGGGAAAAGAACGTTTCGTCAAAAGCGATGTAAATCTGGAACGATTTAATTTGTAGTTCTAACCAGCTGAATAACAATAACCCAAATTCAGTTTAGTATTTTCGTACCTCACATTTACTCAGCAATGTTTTGCTTATATTGAGGGTATTAGAAGTTTTAATCACGACATGGAGTTCATGTGAACAAATATATCTTAATTATCTATTTAGTTATTTCATCTTTTAGTACTCAAGCATCAAACTTAATCAATGATGAACGGATTAAAGAACAAAAAAGCTGCTTTACTTGGATTTTTACTGATTATGACTCATGGCGTAATGGCATGAAGAAGAAATATAAAAAGAGAATAAAATCAAATGAAAAGCTTAAACAAGCATTGACTCGATTTGACTCTCGTTTCGGTCAGGAAAAATTTGATTTTTATCAGCGCAATTTATCCTGTACTACCTTTAAGTACCTTGTCGATGGAAACACAGTGAATGGCTATGTTATTAAACCAAAAATAACGAAAGAAAATTTACCGGTTTTAATTTATAACCGTGGTGGCAATGGTAATTTTGGCAGCGTTGTTTTCGGTTCAATGATGCATAATTTATTTCCTATTGCTAACGAAGGCTTTGTTATTATTGGTAGTCAGTATCGTGGAACGTTCACTAAGAAGCCTGCTGCCCAAGATGAGTTTGGTGGAAGTGATGTCAATGATGTAACGGCATTATTGGATTACATTCCAAGTATTGAAGGTGCAGATGTACAACGTATTGGAATGTTCGGTGCTAGTCGCGGAGGTATGCAGACACATTTAGCGGTGAAAAAAGCAAAAAATATAAAAGCTATCGCAACTATTGCAGGTAATTCGGATTTATTTAAAGGGCTAACTTATCGTCCAGAAATGGAAAAAATATTCAAGCATAGAATTCCTGATTATGAGAAAAACAAAATAGCTGAATTGGCAAAGCGTTCAGTACTAAAGTGGGTAAGTGATTTATCGCCAAACATGCCAATTCTAATGCTACATGGTACTAACGATAAACGGGTATCTGTTAACCACTCTATTGATCTAGCTGAAGCGTTAGCAAAGCATAATATTCCACATAAGCTTGTTTTATACCCAGAAGATAATCATGGCCTAGTAAAAAACAAAGAAAAAGCTAACAAAGAGTTAGTTAGTTGGTTTAGAGAATATTTATAATTAACTCTAATAAACTGTTATACCGCCATAAAATACCGTTGGCTTAAACCAACAAACTAATGAACATAAAAAGTTGACTGTTTTCATTCCAGTCCATAATTTTTGCCCTAAACGAGAGCGTTACATGCAAAAGGAAAATTGCGCATGAATATCAGTGCAACAATAGCGGGACAGATAGTATTTACCTCAGTAATAATCATAGGCATTCTAAGCTACTACCTCGGTAAACGTAAAACGAGTACACCTAAAATAACGACATTAATAGGTGTGCTTTTATCTTTTATTCTTCCTATAGGTGTAATTTATCTTGCCTTTTTAGTATTAAAAAACGATATTAATTCAAATAATACTAGTGATGCCGTCGAATAATTTGCATATAACAAGTTACTCAAATTCACTTACTTCACGCGTTGAGGCAAAAAACAGTTGGTTTTTGCCCCTTGGTCGTCATTTTAGCCAACGGTTTCTTGCCCATGAATGTGGGCGTTACATTTTTTTGGGTATCAATTATGAATCTGGATAAATCGACAAAACGGATTGCAAAGAGAGTTAAAAAAGGATTTCAGGGTTACCCTCAAATTTCTCTGGCTTATTATGGTAAATCGGATAGTTGCGCAACCGAAGTAGTTATTGGCTTTATTTTCGAGGAAGGCGCTGAAACTCAAGAAGAGCGATTTGCGAGTAAAGACGATGCTAGAAAAGACGAAACGATTCAAACTACAATTTTAAAAGTAATTGAACGCGCCAATGCAAAAACAGTTATAGAGATTCCCGGTGTTTCAATTGTTAAATAATGCATACCCGCAACAAACAATTTGTTCAAGCGAAACAAAGTACAATGGGATTTTGCTCTTGCGTCACTTTGGTAGTCAGTAACTTAGTTTACGGTAATCTAAGAGGTTAACCATGGGTATACCAGGAAGCGCCATTCCCCTCAATATTCATTGGCATGCAAATTTAGTAACTATGAACCTCACTTCAAATTTTTATGGATAATTTATGACGAATAAAACAGCTACGTTAGAAAGAACAGGCTTTGTACTGATTTTACTTATGATTTTGTTGCAAGGGTTTTATGGTATTTTTTCCTATATTGATTCCTCCTCTTTTTCTAGTATTAGAGGAACAGTATTATTTTCTGAAATGGATGCTGATTGGGTGAAAATATACGGATCGCGTACGCTTTTTATTACCCTATTTTTAGGTTATCTATTATATTTCCGAAACTTTTTGATATTAATGTGGTGCGCTTTGTTTGGCATAATAATGCCTATTACAGATGGCTTGCTTGCTTATGAAGCCCAAGCACCAATCAAGGTTGTTCTTAAACATATTGCTACCATAGTGTATTTGTTAATTACCTTTTTTGTATTGAAAAAGCTGGTTGCGAAAAAAGCTAGTCATCAAAGTTAACAAATAAATGCCCTGCACTTTAACTTATCTCTAAGCTAATACTTAACTTCTTATATAAAGGTTTAATTGTTTCCTGTTATAAACACTGTAACCTTTAACCTGTTTTTTAGCGTCAAAGACACTAAATCATTTTTTGCCGATTTTTTTTCACCTTATGTTATGAATATGTTAAGAAACGTATTAGTATCTTTTTACTGAAATATTCATGTTAAGTATTTTAAATAATAAAAAAAATCAGGTGACAAATGCAAAAGCAACATTCAGTTATACGTAAAGTTATACTCTCAATTGCCAGTATTCTATCTATTATCGCGATTATTGTCGCAATATCGGTATCTTCAGAAAGAGCAAATACCGTTGAACAGTCGGTACTTGGTGAGCTTAGAGCATCAACTAAAACGGCATCTGCAGGTATTCATGAATTTTTTCGCGAACGCTCACGTGTAGTAACCGCTTTAATCGGTAACACTTTTGTTAATCACTGGTTTGAAAACTATACCGAACGTGGTACTGATTTAAGCGCTGATGAAGATTATCAACGTATGGTGTCGCTTTTTCAAAATGAGTCCAATCAAGATAAGTTAATCAAATCCATTTTTTATGCCCCTGCCGCCACTCACGAATATTTCGACCTAAATGGGCGCTATGAAGATGATAGCTATTTCACCAACAAAAGGCCTTGGTGGCATGAAGCATTAAAAAGAGATCGTCTGTTCATCACCCAGCCTGAAATAGACGCCAATGATGGTTCTATTGTGACTTCCATAAAATCAACCGTTTACGGGACTAAAAGCCAACTATTAGGGGTAATAGGTATTGACGTTTTGGCTTCAGAAGTTAAAAGTGAATTAATTGATACCATGAAATATCAACATCAGGGTTTTGGCTTTTTATTCACCAATGAAGGTCAAATTATTTCTTTCCCTGATAAAAATAAACAAATTGATATGAGCAAGTTGCCAACGTTAGATCAAGTCGACACTATTTTCTCACATGCTGACGGTTTTAAAGCACTGCTTAGTGCAAGTAAATCTCAACAAGAAATACTTAGGCAGGTACGCTGGCAAAACGAAGATTATATTGCCTTAGTGACGCCCGTTACTGACAACACCATGGAATTAAATTGGCGAGTAGGTTTTATGGTGCCAGAAAAAGTTATCTCAACGCCCGTTAATGACTCCATTATTTTCTCAATTATTATGGTGATACTCGTTGTAGTCATCACGTCTGCAGTCACCGTTTATGCCATAAAAAGATTATTAACTAACCCGCTAATGACCATTGTTAATGCCATGGACGATATAGCAACAGGCGATGGAGATTTAACACAACGTATAAAGATGGACCGACAAGATGAACTTGGCCAGCTAAGCTCGTCGTTCAATTTATTCGTTGAAAATATTCAAAACATAATGAAACAGTGCAGTGAAACTACCGATAAGGTATTAAAAGAGTCTGACGATGTTAACCTTTTAGTAGCTGATTTCACCAGCAATGTTGGTGAACAAAAAAGTTACATTGAGCAAATTGCCACAGCGGCGTCACAAATGACGCAAACTATTCACGGTATTTCAGAGAATGCACAAACTGCATTAAGTTACGCAACAAAAGCCACCGCTCAATCATCGCAAGGTCAAACATTGGCGATGAGTGCTACTAAGTTAATGGATGAACTATCAATTGATGTGAGTACTGCGGCTAATGTTGTTGAGGATTTACACAAAAATTCAGCCTCCATTACTTCTATGCTCGCAGTTATTAAAGGTATTGCTGAGCAAACGAACTTATTAGCATTAAATGCCGCCATTGAAGCAGCAAGAGCAGGTGAACAAGGCCGAGGTTTTGCGGTTGTTGCTGATGAAGTAAGAACGTTAGCCAGTCGAACGCAAGACTCAACCGAAGACATTGAAAAAATTATCGCTAAACTGCACCAATCAGCCGAAGCAGCAGTAAGTGCAATGAATATCGGTAAAAGCAAAACACATCAAGGCGTTGAAATCATTGATCAAGTAAATGAAAAATTAACGCATATCAACAAGGCTATTACGCTAATTGAAGAGCAATCTAACGAAACGGCGTCAACGACGCGTGAACAAGCTAATGCCTCTGATGACATTTCACGACAAACCGTATCGGTTAATGAATTAGCCGACAAAACGGTAAGCCAAACAGATAAAATGTCAATTAAAAGTGATATTCAGCGTCAAGTCACTTTAGAATTGAATCAAAAGATTTCTCAATTTATTGTTTAAGTAGAGTGATTTAGTTGTTGCGCTGTTGTGTATTAACAATGACCTAATCAAGCTCTTGATTAGGTCATTAAACAGCTTCACTCATGTATTTAAATTGAGAACACTGCTTTGCCTGCCAAAGCCCACTCAAAAGAAACCACACTCAACATAACCAAACCTGCGGTTAACAATGATACTAGGAGTTTCGATGGGTACTTAAGCTTGTCTAGGATTAATCCCGCTAAAGGTAATACTTGCATCATGTGAGTAGCGATAAAATGAGGGATACGTAAGTCACCAACTTCACGAGACCAGCCAACAATTGGCACTTTTACATTATTAACCACTTCTCCTACTAATGCCGAATCGGTAGGTATATTTGCCATAGTCATGGCATAATATAAAGTGAGTACAGAGCCTATTGTTAAACCAAGTACTGAACCAAGACGTAAGCCCACATTATCCTTTTTTCCATATTTCAATATCAATACTCCTAATACAAATGATACTAAAACAAGGTTTACAGCACCTACTCCCATTAAATTATACATCAGTGATTCAAACGCTGTCGTAGTATTATAATGAGAATGCACCCCTCGAGCAGCTTGAATGCTAATATAAATTTGTTCAAATAGCATGGACACCACTGAAATATAGGCAAATAGGGTCAATACTATGCCCGTGCGTCGGCTTGGTTCTAACTGCTGTGATAGTATGGCTAGAGTTATAAAGTGCATTGCTAACGACAAGCTAAATTTTAAGGGTTTTACCAAAGTTGGTACCCCATTAAGTGTTCGTGAATCGAAATAATATCCGGTCAACAAAACCACAGTTACTGCACACAAAAATAGAAAGCTCATTAAAAATAGCCGAGTTGTATGGTCATTACCTAATCGATTATCTATGCCAAAAATCAAGTTAGGGTATTGATTTTGTTTACTACTAAACTGCCTTTTTAGCGTTGTGCGACTGTATTCGGTTAGCCTACTCTTAAGTACTGTGTATAACATTGTTTCTCCCCTCCTTTATTAAATTGCTTTGATGAGAATGCATGGCGTTAATTATCAAAAATAACGCCAAGCCTAAAGGTCCAAAAATATAGGTAGCTAATAGAATCGGAGCTTGAATAAAGCGAGATAAACTAAGAAGGTCTGCTTTTTTTGCTATCCATGCGCCTATAAAAAGATCAAAAGCTAAGTAATGAATCCAGCCTGCTAATAATAGGTAGTCATTTTCGAATAATACTCTTACCTTTTGAAGTGTTCCAAAGCCACCTGCACTACCAAAGTAATGCACTAAGATCAAGCCGGCATACAACAGGCTAATGCCAAAAGGGATCAAATATTGAGGTAAGCAGAAAAGTACTTTAATTCTGGGCAAAAATATTAATATTACCCATCCATAAAAGCTCGCCTGCCCAGCCCAATAGAATAGTTGTTCTGGGGTTAATTCATTGATCATTTTTTTCCTTATAGAAATTAGATTTCTCAATTTAAACAGTAAATTTATCAATCTAATTGGAACACAGCGCATTCGTTACATCGTCCAGATTGAGCGAATTGCACGTACGATTCGAACGAACTGCACTTAGGTAATGATTATGGGCGTTGAAAAATCAAACAATAAACATCATTGTTTAGTAGAAGGAATAATAAAATGGGCTTTACTGAAGTTTTCTAGATTGTCGGTGCGACTCGGAAGAGGCGCACTTTACTCGACAGGCTAACTTGCTAATTGTTTTCGGTATTGAGTAGGAGTAAGTTTAATAAACTGCTTAAATACAGCATTAAACGTGCTTTTAGAGGAAAAGCCTGCACTCATGGCAAGGTCTAGAATTTTAATGTCGTTATCTTGTTTCATACGTTCACAAATATAATTGATGCGATATTCATTAACAAATTGATAGAAGTTCTTCCCTTCATGCTGATTTAATACTTCAGATAAATGATGGGTACTGATACCAACAGAGTCTGCCAAACGAGTAAGTGTTAATTGATTGTCCAAAAAAATCTTATGATCTTGCATATGCTGTCTAACCACTTGTAATAAGTTTCTTCTGATGTCTGGATCTAACGAGCCTGAATTGTTAATTTCACTGGTATTACTCTTCTTAACAGCGTCACCTACATCGCTTTCTGATAGCGTCACTTCAGTAGCAGTAGCAGTAGCCAAATTAACGTTATTCGCGTTGACTCTCAGTTGCGCAATTTTAAATAACTGAGGGTTGCGCCATTGTGCTAAGGCAATACTGTAGATTAAGACAATAATCAGCGCATTTCCCATAAAGACAAGAGTATATTGATACTCAGGCGCTACGGTCATTGATTTTAATGTCCAAATAACTAAATCAAGGATTAATATTTTCCAAAGCCAAGTGAACATCTCAGGGTTGAAGTTTGACAAGGTTTGCTTAGCTTGAATTTGATATCGTCTAACCATAATAATACTCAAAGCTAAATAGGCAAAAGCCTGTATACCCATAATCACCTGAGCTATGATGATAAGTGATAGCTTTTCTGGACCATGCAAAATAGCATCAAGCTTGACTTCAGGCGTAGACAAGTACAATTCAATGTTAAGCAGATAACACATTAGAAATGGTAAAAAATGCCAAAAATCTTTTAGCCTTAGGGAGCAGTTAATAATGGCATGTCGGCAATAGAGGTACAAAAATGCACCATAACTGGCTGGCAAAAATATGTGAAGGCCAATCAACGAAGAAAAAGCATTTAATTCTCCATTCATGTGTATAAATGGGCCTAAAAAGTTCAAGCCCAGCATCAAACACCACATCCCTAAAATACGGCTTGCTATAGATATTTGAGAGCCCCACATTAACAAGCCAGCAAGTAACAAGCCTTGAAAAACTCCTATGACATGCAAATACTGCATTAAAACCGACATAAACTACCTTTGGGAAAAACGATAAAATTATCGAAACTTAGCCAATAATCTAGCACCTCGTTCCGAAAAATCATGCAAACAGATCACTATACGCATAACACTTCAATGATGACTTTTAAATTAACACCCACCCGTTACATCAACAAAGGTGCCTGTAACAAAAGAGGCTTCATCCGACAATAACCAAGCAATAGCATTGGCAACCTCTCCCACTTCACCGCCACGTTTTAGCGGAATATTACTGCTAAGCCTATCGACTCTATTAGGCTCACCACCATCAGCATGCATTTGCGTATAAATTAACCCCGGTCGAACACAGTTCACTCGAATTCCCTGCTCGGCAACTTCTAATGAAAGGCCTTTGGTTAGTGTATCTATAGCACCTTTAGAGCAAGCATAATCCACATACTCATTGGGCGACCCTGTACGAGCTGCCCCTGATGACACATTAACAATAGCCCCGCCGTTTCCCATACGTTTAACGGCCTCTTTACAACATAAAAAGCAACTACTGATGTTGGTGGTAATTACTTTATTAAAGCGCGCTAAATTCATATCCTCTAAACGAGATTGCTTAAATAAAATACCGGCATTGTTAACTAAATGCGTTATTGAACCATATTTTTTTTCTGTACACTGAAATAGCTTTGCTACCTCAGTTTCATTTGAAACATCTGCCGCAAAGGCAAATGCTTTACCGCCTTGCGCTTTTATTTCCTTAACAACTTTTTCAGCCTCTTCGTGTCGATTTAGATAATTAACACAAACGGCATAACCTTTTTGGCTAAGCAAAAGTGAAGTTGCTGCGCCAATTCCTCGGCCACCACCGGTTACAATAACGACCTTAGTCATAATTTTCCTTAAATTTATTTTCTAGTTGTCTTTTATACGGTGCTACCTTCACGCACCAGCACCGGTAAATCCATACAGCCATAATCGACACCAAGTTGACTCAAGATACAGGTTAATTGTCCTCGATGATGGGTCTGATGATTAAACAAGTGCTGAGTGATGTCACCGACTTTTATCGTTATATTTTCACCTTCGGTACTTTGATATGAAATTACGCTTTGACACACTTCATTCGTTAAATGGTCACAATATTGATTAATCAGTGCATCGACTTGTTTTCTCAATAAAATGATATCATTCATGTTTTCACAAAACACATCGTGCACCGATTTGGCAGTTGGTAGCCTATCAAAATCATTCGAAGCAAGGTTCGCAATGTTATTATTAGCTAGACGGCCTAAGATGATTAAATCACCAAATAAAATATGGTTCCAATAGTCCATAATAGTTGGAAAAAATGAATGAGTATTGGCTAGTAATTGCTCGTCACTTAACTCCTGGCAATGAGTAAGCAGTTGCTCATTTACCCTTTCATTATATTTTGCCATCATTTTAAAGTGATTAATTAAACTCAAATTTATTCCTCAATATTTAACCACAAGCATCAAGTTTGCCATAGTAACAACAAAATTAGCTAAAGCTTTACCGGTATTTGTCGATATTTATTCTTAAGGGATAAAATCGACTGAAATAACACAATATTTTATCTATGCTAAAATAAGTAAAAGCATACGTACTCGTTATTGTTTAGATCTTATCAAGCAAATAATGGTTTTAACTTATATCTGTAAGTAGGAATTAATTATGAAAAATATCGTTTCAAGGCTCTTTATGAAAGCGTCTACCCTTTTTATTATCGCTTTCGTGGCTATCAATACTACCAATGCCGCAACGGGATCCTTTTCTGTCGGTTTTACCACAGTACCTGATATTACAATTCTTGAAGTACAACCACTAACCTTTGGTACCACCATGTTTATTACTAATGGCGGTAGTTGTACTATGGATGCTTCATCGCCTTTAGCGGCAACCATGCAATCAGATGCAACCACAGCACTAACCGGTGCAAATTTTGGTGATGTTGCAGGCAGTGGTTGTGTTACTACTGCAGCCGGCGCTAGCGGAAATCAAGGTGGATATTATCGCTTAACGGGATTAAGTGGTTCAGATGTGAAAATAACCATTAATCCTGCTACTAATGCTGACTTTGCGTTTACACCTGACTCGGGTTGTATTAATGACCATGATGGCGCAAGTGCTGCGGCTGATTCAGATACGTGTTTAGCATTCGCTTCAGGCGTGCAGTTAACAGCGACATTAGCCAATGCCACTGAAACGGGCCTAAATCAAGTTGATACGCAATTAATGATCGCGGTTGGTGGTACAATTACTATCAATCAAGCATTAACTTCAGCGACTGTTTATTCTCAAACATTTGACATAATTGCAACTTACTAATTTCAGGTAGATACTTAATGATGCGACTCTGTTTGGCTTTAGTGCTATTAACTAGCGTTATTTCTAGTCTGTGTTTTGGCGTTAGTTTAACCAGCCATCGAATATTTTTAGATAAAGATCAACGTACTGAGTCATTCGTTATTTTTAATCGAGAACAACAAAGCCAGAATTGTCACTTATCTTTTCAAGACTTTCCTTTTGATAAGGCTGGGAATATGGGCAAAAGAATCACGGGTACGCTACCTAAATCAAGCGCCAGCCAACTAGTGCGATTCTCTCCTAGGGCTTTTGAGATTAAAGGTGGTAGCACTCAAGCAGTAAGGTTTTCACTGAGGCGCAAGGCAAATGCTAAAGCAAGTGAATATCAATCTTACTTAAGCATCAATTGTGGTAATAGTATTGACGAAAATAACCAAGCAAGCTTAATCAGACTTTCTCCTCGCTTGGTTCATAATGTGCCTGTCGTTGCTAGAACAGGGAAATTAAAGGTACAATTAAGTATTAGTGATATTAAAATAGATGTTAACAAAAAGTTAGTATTTAAGCTCAATAGAGCCGGTGATCGTAGCGTGTATGGTGTTATTGAAATAATAGATAAACACAGTAATAAAGTAGTAAATTTCCTGCAAGGTGTTTCTCTTTATGTTCAATCTGATTACCGACAATTTGATTTTTCTTTACCTGATGGGGTTTCAGCCAATAACTTGAGCATACGTTTTACTGAAGAAAAAAAATACGGTGGTAATTTAATAATCAGTAGAGATGTAAAGATTTAACCGCGTTATTTTCTCAATGACATTGCTAAATTAAGGGCTTACCTAAAAGTTACCTGTTTGCTTTATCAGTCTACAATTAATATAAACATTCAAAAGAATTACTGTGAGTAAAAATAAATTAATCACATGTACTAATTATACTCACCTTCAATGGTTGCTTTTGATACCACTGTGTTTATTTTCACTGCCAAGCTTTGCTATTGATTTAGCTAAAGTAACCATCGATGACAAGAATATCCTGTTACTTGATAGTTATTTAAATAAAAAGCCGCTTATTCCTGCTTTAGATACTTATATTGAAGACGATATATTAATGGTAGCGGTGGAGCCATTATTTGATAGTTTGGCATTACGTTACCAACGCGACGAAAAGGCGTTACTCCTTTTTAAGGATGATACAACTGTAACACTAAAGCTTGGAAATAATTCAGTTTCACAAGGGAATTGGGCTGATGACGGTTATTATTTGTATATTGACCACCGCACACTTAGTCAACTTTTTAATATCGAAATTTCTTATAATACAGCGACATTAATATTAGAAATTATAGGAAATGATTATTTATTCCCCATTCAAAAACTATCATTACTTGCCAAACAACGTCAGTTAGAACAATCAGCAGTGGGAATAAATAAACAGCTAGACGCGCAAAGTAACTTACTTAAAGATCAATATCGTTTGTTTACTATTCCCCATGGCTCATTTTCACTCAATGCTAACAGTAACAGCGACAAAGTTAACTCGTTCAATTACACCGTGCAGACTGTTTCTGATTTTTTATATCACTCAACTAGTTTAACTGTAAACGATACGAGTATTGGCGAGGCTACTGGTAGATTAAACTTCTCACGTTACAAAAGCTTACCTGATGAACTTATAGTCGGCGCATTCGATATGTACACATTTGGAGATATCAATAGCATTTCAGATAACTTAACCACCAGTACCCAATCAGGGCTTGGTGTTTTGTTTTCACGGGCACCTAAACAGTATCGTAATAGAAACATAGGCACAACTATCACTGAAGTCGCTAGACCGGGTTGGGATGCTGAACTATATCGAAATGGACAATTTATTGAATTAAAGAAAGTTCCTTTAGATGGTAACTTGGTATTCGAAGATGTTGAAACTCAATATGGCAACAACCGATATGAAATTAAACTCTATGGGCCATTTGGTGAGAAAGAAGTTCGTTATCAAAACTTAACCTTAGATGACAATGCGCTAGCCGAAGGCGAGATAGCCTATAACTTTTATGGTCTAGATAACTCGATGCGCTTAATAAACAACCAGCATGATGATTCATTTACGCTTAATAATAGTGGCGCTGCGATTAATTACGGCATAACTAACCATTGGTTAATGGGGCTAAATGTCTCATTAACGAAGGATAATGCTCAGGGTTCGCAACAATATATCACCCTGAGAAATGCGTTGGCTTTTCCTGGTTTGTTATTTAATAACGAAGTTTCTTTTCAAAAGAACTCTGTTTCAGAAGACGCCTTCCCTATTTCACAATTTAATGACAACCGCGGTTACGCTCAAATTACCAGTTTAAGTGGTAATGCCTTTGGTCAAGATACTTTTAACTTGATTTATGAGTCTTCTGATAATTATCAAAGCAGTAGAATTAACTCGGCCAATATAAAACGCCATTATGCTGATTTCACTTATAGTGGCAATATTGATTTTTGGAATTACAATTTGGGTGTTGGTTACACTGACATTAATGATAATAAAACTTGGCAAGCAAGAAATTCAATATCACGTAATATTTTAGGTATAAATTTTAGTAATAATATTTATTACAACCGTAATGAATTTGACAATATGAGTAGTGCTAGTTGGAATGGCACCTTTGTTGCTGCTGGTGCAATTACCAACGACATAAGATTAAGTAGCGCAATAGATTATCGGCTTGACGCTGGTGAGGCTATTCGAAACGCTAGTGTATCGCTAGGTTGGAATGACAGGTTTAATCTATACCATAATTTTCGCGGCACCTATCAATTACAAGAAGCGGCAAGTAAATGGCAGTTAAATTATAATTTAAGCTGGAATAGTGACAAATTCCAATTGCAATTAGCAACGAATTACAATGCTGAATCTGATTGGAGTGTAGGTTTAGGTATTCGGTTTTTCTTAGGGTATGACTACCATAACCAGAAAGCCATTTTTTCAAACCAACTCGCTTCAAACTCTGCAACAATTAATAGTCATAGCTATCTTGATAGAAACCCAAATGGCTGGCGAGATGAGGGCGACTTGGACTTACAAGGCGTTAAATTTTCAGGCAGTCCAGCTTGGCAACAATTATCAAGTGGTAAAGAAGGTCACACTATTTTACCTGGAGTTGCTACTGATGTGCCCTTTAAATTCAATGCCCAATGGGAATACGGCACCAAAGCATTAGCGAAAGATTTTATAATTTATACTCACCCTGGGGCTTACATTGATATAAATATGCCCTTTTATGTTACAACGGATTTTTCTGGTTTTATTACCAAGTTAGACTATTACCAAAAACAAATACCGTTAACCGGCGTAATGTTAGAAATTCTAAACTCTACGGGAGAAACAATCGGATTAAGCTCAACTGATATAGATGGTTATTATCAATTTGCTAGCGTTCTTCCTGGCATTTACCACATTAGAATTTCCCAAGATTATTTATTACAAAGTGGCTATACCGGTAAAGTGGTCGGCTATAATGTAACAACCCCTGCTTCTGGCGGCATTGTTGAGCTTGACAGTATTACCCTACAAAAAGTAAAACTAAGTCAGCAAAAAATGCCTGAACGCCTTATCAATTCATATACTGATGCATCAAACACTCAGGCTAATATTTGGATAGAAAGTGATGACCCTAACCATGGTAAAGTTTTTAGTATGGAAAGTACTAGGCAATACTCTACTCAACAAAGCTCTCTTGAGCCAGACTCCTTACCTAATAAACCAATAACAAGGCTCGACGCCCCCAAAAAACCTGTAAGTAGAATAATTAACCCTCAACAACCAATAAGCAGAACAACACTGCCAGTTACACCAGTGCAAAGAAACAGTTTACCTATTACCCCTATTACTCGATCGTATTTACCTGTTGAACCCGTTACTCGAGAAATTATCACACCTCCTTCAAATGAAGAGATAGAGACGAGGCAAAGCGCAGTTGAAAATGAAGTTAAAGAGATTACGGCTAAAGCTGATCTACAGCAAAGCGCTAATAAAGTTCCCCCTCAACTTAAAAAATTCACCATACAGCTAGGGGTTTATTCGAATTTTACTTGGGCAGAGCAGGCATTAAATAATTTAAATCACTTATCGAAATCAGCGACTATTTTAATATTTGAGCAACAAGGAAAAACACAATATAAACTACTGTTAAGTGAATTTAGTACTGCAGAACAAGCAAAAGAGTTCGCTGAAAGTAATTTACCTCAAACCACTAATTACTTGATACGATATTTACCGAGCCAAGCTACTACAGAGCAAAATTTTGTTATTCAATTGATGTCAGGGATGAATAGACACAAAGTTCTAACCAGTGCCAACAAAATAAAAGCTATTAGTAAGCTATATTTAGCTGAAAAACAATTAAATGGGAAAACATGGTATTGCTTGATTAGTCGCCCCTATAAGAATAAATATGTAGCTGAACAAGCACTCCTAACATCAAAACTTTCGGCGTGGGTTACTGATAGCGCTACATTTAACAATGTTATAGCAGTGAGCTTGTAATAACAGCAAGTAAAGGAAACAGAAAATGATTAAACATAAAATAGCAGCTATATCATTGTTAAATATCATGGCGCTGTTTTCATTACCGACCGTTGCCGATATTACGCCTTATATTGTAGAAACTCAGACACTGTATTTTGGTAATGTAATCTTTGTACCTGGCTCTTGCCAAATGGCTTATGACACTCAAGTCATTAGCAATTTAACAGTACAAAATATTTGTGCTACCAGCCTTGGTATTGCAGGCGGGTATCGAATCTTTGCTAATCCAAACAAACAAGTACAAATAAAAATAAATTCTCATACCGATTCGGGCAATGGCATTATATATGTTCCTGATGGTCAACTTAGCAGTGATGTGGAGAATATTTTAGTCATTGCAGACACAACAGAAACAATAAACAGTGGTACGTCTGGGATTATTGATATCACCCTTGGCGGGCGCTTAACCATTAATTCAACGCTGTCCTCTTTAACGCTTTATAATGAGCTGTATGATATAGAGTTTAATGAACTATGACTGAAATAATTCATTGTGATTAAAAGACTTAATCTCTTTAATCTTTAGCGTAAATACGTAATGCCCGTTATTTTATAGCGTTAACAAAAAACGCTTGAATAAATTCAAGCGTTTTCATCATTTACCTTCATCAATACTTATTAGCATTAGCCGCCGTGCACAATGCGCTTTTCGATTAAATCTTCAACCACACTAGGATCAGCAAGAGTTGAGGTATCGCCTAAACTATCAACGTCATTCTCAGCGATTTTACGTAAAATACGACGCATGATTTTGCCTGAACGGGTTTTTGGTAAACCTGGTGCCCATTGCAAGTAATCGGGTTTAGCAAAACGACCTAGTTCTTTAGCAACAAACTCTTTTAACTCTTTGTTTAACTCATCAGATTCGGTAGCATTCGCCATTAAAGTAACGTAACAGTATACACCTTGACCTTTAATTTCATGTGGATAGCCCACAACGGCGGCTTCTGCTACTGCGGGATGAAGTACTAAGGCACTTTCAATTTCGGCCGTACCCAGTCGATGTCCTGATACATTAAGTACGTCATCTACACGACCGGTAATCCAATAAAAACCATCTTCATCTCGTTTAGCGCCATCACCGGTAAAGTAATTGCCAGGATACTGACTTAAATAGGTTTGATAGAAACGATCATGATCGCCATAAACCGTACGAAGTTGTCCAGGCCAACTTGCTGTCATCACCAGTAGCCCTTGATTTTCACCTTCAAGGGTGTTGCCATCCTTATCAAATAAGGCCGGCTGTACACCAAAAAATGGCTTACCTGCAGCACCAGGTTTCATGTCAACGGCTCCTGGCAAAGAAGTAATTAAAATACCACCGGTCTCTGTTTGCCACCAAGTATCGACAATTGGGCAATTACTTTTGCCAACCACCTCATAGTACCAATGCCATGCTTCAGGGTTAATTGGCTCACCTACCGTGCCTAATAGACGCAAAGAAGAAAGATCAGCTTGCTCAACAAGTTCATCGCCAACACTCATCAGAGCACGAATTGCTGTTGGTGCAGTATAAAATACATTAACCTTATGCTTTTCACATACTTGCCAAAACCGCCCAGCATCTGGATATGTAGGCACACCTTCAAAAACTAACGTTGTTGCGCCATTGGCGAGTGGTCCATAAAATATATAAGAATGTCCCGTGATCCAGCCAGCATCAGCAGTACACCAGTAGATTTCATTTTCTTTATAATCGAATACGTATTTGTGGGTCATTGCCGCATATAGAATATAACCACCACAAGTATGCACTACCCCTTTAGGAGTGCCTGTAGAGCCTGAGGTATACAGAATAAACAAGGGATCTTCTGAGTCCATTATTTCTGGCTCACAGCTAGCCGGTAAGTTTGCTACTGCGTTTTCATAATTTATATCAACCTTCTCATTCCAAGCAATATCGCCACCAGTACGCGTGACCACCACCACAGAGTGAACATTTGGACAATCGGTAATAGCAGCATCGACATTCGCTTTTAATGGGATACGCTTGCCGCCACGAACAGATTCATCAGCAGTAATAATAACTTGGCAATCGGCGTCAAGCACTCGCGCTTTTATAGACTCCGTTGAAAAGCCACCAAACACCACTGAATGTATTGCGCCAATACGAGCACAAGCTAACATGGCATAACCAACCTCAGGAATCATGGGCATATAAATACAAACCCGATCACCTTTTTTAACTCCACGCTCTTTTAGCAAGTTGGCAAAACGACAAACATGATCATGCAATTCTTGATAAGTAACTTTTAAATCATCAGCAGGGTCATCACCTTCGAAAATAATAGCGGTATCATTTGCTTTGCTTGCTAAATGGCGATCAATGCAATTGTAACTTACATTAAGTTTAGCGCCTGAAAACCAATTAATTTCAGAGCTTTTCAAATCAACTTTACTAACACTATCCCAAGGCTGATACCAATCAATAAACTCTTTAGCCTGCTCCCCCCAGAATAGTTCAGGCTGTTCTATGGACTGCTTATACATAGCATCATAAGTTGCGGTATCGATATGCGTATGCGCCTTCGCTTTTGCTGATACGGGATAACAAGGTTTCAATTCGTTCATGAGAGTTTCCTTCTGGCTATATGTAGCCAATATAATAATTTTTATTTAAAATTTAAGCTTAACTTTATGGTAATTATTTTTAATGAATTTTTATATACGCCTTTAGTCTTAAACAGTATTAAGTGCTCAAGTTGAGCATTATAATAGTCATTTTTTTACCAACAACTAGTAATCAATGCTTATAAGCTATAGCAGGTTTAATAATTTAACAACCTTAACATTGTCACAGATAAATGACAACGCTGTCATTTATCTGTGAGTATAAGGGTAAAATAACAGGTGAATGACAGGTGAATGACAGGTGGCAATATGAAATTACATCAAAATACATTTCACCTAAGCAACTTCTTCAGACAAAGGCAGATCAAACTTAAAAGCAGAGGTGTTCTATTAGTTGTGCCGTTATTGTGATTGCGAACATGAAAGAATGTACTTGCTATCAACTAAATCTCTACCTAATATCAGATTTAATAATAGTTTAAACATAACAACTAAAGCTCTACATTGTTATTGTTAACTATTATAGATAAACCAAACAAATAAAAATGCGATAACCATCAAGTTAGGACTGGGCATGACACAATTCATATTTTTTATATTGGCACTGTTAGTCCCTAATATTGCTTTAGGCTCAAGTGTTGCGCATCAAACTGTCGACTTGACATCTCACTGGATTGGCTATGCCGCTATTGCTATTTTCGTGCTCGCTTATAGCTTAGTTATCTTAGAAGAAAAGTTACATTTAAGGAAGTCTAAACCTGTTTTACTGGCGGCAGGGTTAATTTGGATCCTCATTGCTTATTATTATGGCTCGCACGGTATGCCACATGCAGCAGAAGTAGCGATCCGTCACAATTTCTTAGAATACACTGAGCTGTTCTTTTTCTTACTGGTTGCCATGACCTACATAAACGCAATGCTAGAGCGCAATGTATTTGATGCCTTGCGTGATTGGTTAGTAGCCAAGGGGTTCAGCTATAAAGCATTATTTTGGTTAACCGGGATTCTTGCCTTCTTTATTTCACCTATCGCTGATAATTTAACAACCGCATTAATCATGTGTGCTGTAGTTTTAGCTGTTGGTAAAGATGAGCCTAAATTTATTGCGGTAGCTTGTATTAACATTGTTGTTGGTGCAAATGCTGGTGGAGCTTTCAGCCCTTTCGGTGATATCACTACGTTAATGGTTTGGCAAAAAGGTATTGTACAATTCCAAGAGTTTTTCGTATTGTTCGTTCCCTCTGTTGTTAACTTTATTATTCCTGCATTTATCATGCAGTTTGCCATTCCTAATGGTAATCCAACACCTCACTCAAGCGAAATGATCCAAATAAAACACGGCGGCTTGGTCATTGTTGGTTTGTTTATTTTAACGATTATCACGGCCGTTTCATTTCATAACTTTTTACATTTACCGCCCGTTTTCGGCATGATGTTAGGTTTAGCTTACCTTAAGTTTTTTGGTTATTACCTGCGTAAATCTGGTCAAGCTGAAATTGACAAATCAGATATTCCAAATGAGCATGCCATCGAAGATAAAGACTATGATATTTTCGATCAAATAGCTAAAGCCGAATGGGATACATTATTCTTCTTCTATGGTGTTATTCTTGCTGTAGGTGGTTTAGGTTTTATCGGCTATTTAGGTATGACGTCAGAGTTTATGCATGGTCAGTTAGGTGCTACAACCGCTAATGTATTAGTGGGTATCTTATCCGCAATTGTTGATAATATACCGGTCATGTTTGCCGTATTAACTATGCAACCAGAAATGTCTCATACACAGTGGTTATTAGTAACATTAACCGCAGGTACAGGCGGGAGTTTATTGTCTATAGGCTCTGCTGCGGGGGTAGCTTTAATGGGACAAGCACGTGGCTATTATACTTTTTTTAGCCATTTAAAATGGGCCCCTGTTATTGGTCTAGGTTACGCTGCCAGTATTTATGTCCATTTATTAATGAATTAATTAAAACTGTTTTGTTTGTGCTGTCAGGTTATTTACCATTAAAACTAGATTTAAATAAAAAGCGGTAAAGTCGTTGAACTTTACCGCTTTTAGATGGTTAATTAAGGTGTATTTATCTAACAATAGGCGCTGCAACACCTGCTGCAACATAAGGTATAACTTGCTTAATTACACCAGCAATATCAACCTCACGATCAAAGTCATTTAAAGCAATATCAATGAGTGCATCACTTGAAGACATGGTAAATACAATTGTTCCCATGGTAAAATGTAAACGCCAAAACATTTCTTCGGCACTTAGTTCGGGGTAAGCTTTATGAACTGCCGCGGTAAAGTTGTCAAAAACGTTTGGGTATTGAGTGGTTAGAAACCAACGCAAGAAACCTTGGCTGTCTGTATAACCTCGGCCGAGTAGCTGTAAGAAGGTACTCGTACCATTGTTCTTAAATGTATTTAAATGCAACAAAGGCTCGATGAAAGCCGAAAAGACTTCAATCAAGCTTGGCTTAGCTTCATCAATACAAAGCTCTCCTAGAGCCGATTCTAATAGTGGCGCTAACTCATTCATGTAGCGAGACATCACGGCTTTGATCAACTCTTTTTTAGAGCCAAAATGATAATTTACTGCAGCCAAGTTTACTTCAGCTTGACTAGTTATCTCTCTTAATGATGTGCCATTAAAGCCTTTATCAGCAAAAAGTACTTCGGCCGCATCTAAAATTTTATTTTTTGTGCTCATCTTAATTATTTAATTTGTTTGGATTCAAACAGCTGTTTAAAATAGCTCATTTATTGCTAAAAGGTCAAGAGATATAAGGGGTAAATATTTTATAATAACTTTTTGTATAAAAATTGAACTATTTGCGATTTGTGCATTCCAACTCCCTGAACATACATGTTTACTTCCTGACTCAGTGGCCTGATCTGTCAATCTGCTCTGAGTCTTTTTTTTGCTCAACTCCCCTAGCAGCAATTAAAATAAGCAACTCAACTATAATAAGCCGGCTGAAATAACAAACTGTTACGCATTCTATACAGTAAAAAACACCTTAACTCGCTATTATATTTTCACTTTCAATGCTTGATTGCTCCAAGTAATCAAGCCTGTAAGTGGCATATATCTCCCTTGTATATGTTTTCATGTTGTTGTTTTGGCTCACCACGCTATGGCTGAGCCTTTTTTTTATCCAATATTTTCCTTCGCTATATCCTTTGCATTATGTTCAGCTTTCAATATACTAATTTCACCTATTAATTTACAAAGCATTAACTTTAAAATGAAAAAAATAACAAACACATTTAAGTATACGGCTGTTGCACTTGTCGTTGCCACCTCTTTAGCTGGTTGTAACCAAGAAGTCACTAATTCAAACACCGAGACTCAAGCTGAAAATAAACAAGCCGAACAAGTAACATTAACAAGCAGTGATGTTCAAACTTTTTTAGATGATGCCGCCAAAGAAATGATAGTGTTAGGAAAGTCGAATGCTCGTGCTGCATGGATTTATTCAAACTTTATCACTGAAGATACCGCCTCTCTTGCCGCAGAATCAGACCAATTGTCTACTGAAGCAGGCGTACGTTTTGCCATGCAAGCGGCTAAGTTTGATAACGTTGAAGTTACACCGACTCAACGTCGCCAATTAAATATACTTAAACAATCTTTAGTATTGCCTGCTCCTCAAGATTCTAAAAAATCTGCCGAGCTTGCTCAGATTGGTGCTGAATTAGGTAGCTTATACGGTAAAGGCTCATACACTACCAAAGAAGGCAAAAAGCTGAGTTTAGGCGACATGACTTCAACCATGGCTACGTCGCGTAACTACGACGAGCTATTAGAAATGTGGCAAGGTTGGCGTGAAATTAGTCCACCAATGAAGCCTTTATACACAAGACAGGCTGAACTCGCTAACGAAGGCGCAAATGGTCTTGGTTATAAAGATTTAGGGGCAATGTGGCGCTCAAACTATGACATGCCTGCTGATGATTTTGCCAAAGAATTGGATAGACTTTGGGGCCAAGTTAAGCCTTTATACGATGATTTACATTGTTACGTGAGAAGTGAGCTAGGTGAAGAGTACGGTGAAGATAAAGTACCACAAGACAAGCCAATTCCTGCTCACCTTTTAGGTAACATGTGGGCTCAATCTTGGGGGAATATTTATGATGTTGTTGCACCTGAGAATGCTGATCCAGGTTACGATGTAACTAAACAATTAGCGGCTAATGACTACGATGAAATTAAGATGGTTAAAGGTGCGGAGAAGTTTTTCACATCCCTTGGTTTTGAAGCGTTACCCGAAACATTCTGGACTCGCTCATTATTTACTAAACCTGAAGATAGAGATGTAATTTGTCATGCCTCTGCTTGGGACTTAGATGCGAAAGACGATTTACGCATAAAAATGTGTATTCAAAAAACGGGTGAAGAATTCTCAGTTATTCATCACGAGTTAGGTCACAATTTCTACCAACGTGCTTATAAAGATCAACCAGTCTATTTCCAAAACAGTGCTAATGACGGTTTCCATGAAGCTATTGGTGATACTATTGCCCTTTCAGTAACACCTAAATATCTTAAAGAAATTGGTTTAATCGACACCATTCCTGATGAATCGAAAGATATTGGATTATTGATGAAAATGGCATTGGAAAAAATTGCCTTTATCCCGTTTGGTTTATTAGTGGACCAATGGCGTTGGAAAGTATACTCAGGCGAAGTAACACCTGAAAACTACAATACCGCTTGGTGGGAATTACGTGAAAAATATCAAGGTGTTGCAGCCCCTATCGCACGTGATACTGATGCTTTTGACCCTGGAGCCAAATATCATATCCCTGGCAACACGCCCTATAGTCGTTATTTCCTAGCGCATATTCAGCAATTTGAATTTCATCGCGCTCTCTGTGAAATTTCGGGCAATACGGACCCAATTCATCGCTGTTCAATTTATAACAATAAAGATGCCGGTAAAGCATTGAATACCATGTTAGAAATGGGTTCAAGTCAGCCATGGCAAGAAGCTTATAAAGTACTTACAGGTAATGAGCAAATGGATGCAACGGCAATCTTAGATTACTTTGCTCCACTTCAAACTTGGTTGAAAGATAAAAACCAAGGTAAACAGTGTGGATTTTAATCTCACTTTAATCGAATAAACTATCCAAAGTAAAAGCCCTAATATAGATTATGTTAGGGCTTTTTTTAGGTTATCTATTCTTTTTCAAACAAGAGGATAAAACGATCAGTTTTACGACGTAACTCTTTACTAAATGGCGAGCCTTTACGATCATCACTTGCATTAGCTAGCATGTTACTTTCATTAATTAACTTATAACCTTTCGCTATCACTTCATTTTTAACATAATCAACATCAATGCGGTGTAATTTTTGTGAATGTTCGATGCCCGAGCCTTTAATGGCACTATGATCAATAACTAATAGCTTACCACCTACCTTAAGCGAAGCGTGAAGTTGCTTAAGAAAGTCATCTTTATTTATACTCCAGTCTTTAGCCGTGTGGTACATGTCGTGATAACCCAAAACAAAAAATATCACATCAAACTTCTCGTCATTAAGTGCTAAATCATCGCTTTCTTTATCCCACCTAACAACATTTTCTAAGCGATTACCTTTTAAGCGAGCAATTAACTCTTTTTCGACCCAAGGCATATAAGCTTGATTATTATGCAAATATACCTTGCCAGCCTGACCGACTTTCTCGCTGATCAGTTCTGTGTAATAACCGCCTCCACCTAAAATATCTAACACCATCATATTGGCTTTGATCCCTACTAAGTCAACTATTTCAGGCCCCATGCTTTGACTATCACGTAAGATGTCTTGTTGCGCTCGCTGCCCTTTTTCAAAGTTAAATTTTGACTCTGCAGAAATTGCTGTGATACTGGTACTTACAGAGATTAGTGCGCCAAGTAAAACTGCTTTTATTATTTTCATATGTATCCCTTAATAATTATCTGGTAAAACTTACCATGCTTGCTAAATTTAACGTAAAGACAAAGGTAACATAATGTTTATTTTAAAAGTTGGCAAAGACTATGAAACGCAATTAAAGACTTATGCCATATTTTCGCAATTTCATAGCTATTTTGTTATGTGAAACTTGCAGTCTCTGCGCCAGTTTCCGTGTGGTTGGAAATAAAGGGTACAGCTGTGACAATAACCTTTGTTCAAACTCTTCCTGTGCACTTTCCCAATTTTTAATAACTGAAGGAGTCGTGGTAGCAACTTCTTCTAAACCACTTTCCTCTTGTGAAAACTTGGTAAGTGCCTGTTTTATCGCTTGGGCATCAATGACAGATGTCGTACTCAGTGCAACAACAGAGAATAATACATTTTGTAGCTGCCTGATGTTGCCTGGCCAAGGGTAAATTTTGAGTAAAGCTAAAGCTTGCTCAGTTAAGTGTGGTGTAAAAGTAACGCCCTCTTCTAACTTTTCAACTTGCATTGCCGCATTTTTTAAAAAGTGTGTGCTTAACAAAACGATATCATCTGTTCGCTCTCTCAATGGGGGCAGCATTAAACTCAATACATTTAAACGATAATAAAGATCTTCTCGAAATAGTTTTTCAGCAATTAATCTTGCTAAATTTTGGTGACTAGCGCTGATAATTCGTACATTAGCATGTAACTCTTTAGTACCACCGACTCTTCTATAGGAAAAATCTTGCAAAAAGCGCAATAATTTTGCTTGTAAATAGGTCGACATTTCAGCGATTTCATCAAGAAAAATACTGCCTCCTTCTGCTAGTTCAATTAAACCAGGTTTCCCCGACTTTTTAGCCCCAGTAAATGCGCCAGAGCTATAACCAAAAATTTCACTTTCCAATAAGTGCTCAGGTAAGGCGGCACAATTTATCGCTAAAAAGGGTGCTTTAGCACGGCTACTACTTTGATGTAAGGCACGGGCAATTAACTCCTTGCCCGTACCTGTTTCACCACTAATTAATACTGGTAAATCTAGCTTGGCAAAGCGCTCACTTTGTTTTTTTAACAGCATAATATTGGCAGATTTGCCAATTATATTTTCAAAGCTTTGTTCGTGATGGGTTTGCATCAACGCCAACTGTCTACCGATTGCTGTCATTGAGCGCAATGTTATCATTGCCCCGGTAAGTTGAGAGTGCCCTCTAGATAAACTACTGACAACAGGTGTAATATCAGCTAGATAGGTTTTGCCGTTAAATATAAGCGAAAGCGTACTCGCTTTATCTGTTAGTAAGCTTTGAAATGATTGTTCAATAAAGTTATCTATTGATAAGCCAACAAGCTCATCATTCTTTTTATCCATGCCCAATAATTTGTGGCTAGCTGAATTTACCGCCAGAATGACGCCTTGATTATCAATATCAATAATTGGGTCGGGGATTCTGTCCAATAATGTCTGCAGGTGATTCTCACGCTGTTCAATGGGCAACAATGTGACAGCGTTAATACTGATAATCCCCTCGATTTCTTGCAAACACTCACTGACATCTTTTAACGACAGTTTTGCATGTTGAATGTGAACATAAGTAAACTCAGTACTGACTTCCACCGCTTGTAAATTCCACGCTTGCCTTGCAAAAACGGTTAAAATTTCCTGACTAATCCCAATTCTATCTGTCGATTGGATCTTTACACGCACAACCACCTCTGTATTAAAAATAGTACTAGTAATAATATTATTACAATAGCATTATTTAGGCTTTTAAGGCCAGAAAATAAAGCTTTCACTGAGTATAGAGGCAGATTTTAATAATTCCACCCACTCACTTCGTAATAAAAATATTACACACTAATGAATCAATGTTGAAAATAAATCCTATACCTTTGAAATATAAAGAAAATAAATAGATGGTCATTAAATTGCAGTAATATCCGAAAGTATGAAAACAATTACTGACAAACACATTTGAGAGACGTAATGACTAAAAACAAAAATTGCCACTTCAAAAGCCAATCTATAGAGACACAAGCTATCCATTCAGGTCGAATTAACGATGAACAATTTGGCTCGCTAGCAACACCGCTTTATCAAACGTCAACTTTCATTTTTGATGATGCCCAACAAGGTGCAGATCGCTTTGCTGGTGAAAGTGAAGGCTTTATTTATACTCGCCTTGGTAACCCGACAACTCGTCAGTTAGAAATGCGCGTTGCTGCAATGGAAGGCATGGAAGATGCCGCAGCAACGGCCACAGGTATGGCAGCGGTTTCAGCTGCACTGCTGACAAACTTGCAAGCTGGCGATCACATGATTTCATCAAAAGCAGTGTATGGTTGTTCATTCGCTTTAATGAATCATATGCTGAAAAAATTCGGCATTGAAGTAACTTTTGTTGATATGACAAATCCTGAAAATATTCATGCTGCAGTACAAGAAAATACCAAGCTAGTATTTTTAGAGACGCCCATTAATCCAAACTTAGTGGTACTTGACTTAGCAAAAATTTGCGCCATAGCCAAACAGCATAAACTGCTAGCTATCGTTGATAACACCTTCTTAACACCGGTATTACAACAACCGGCGAAATTCGGTGCAGATATAGTAGTGCACAGCGCCACAAAATATCTAAATGGTCATGGTGATGTAGTTGCCGGAATTGTTTGCTCGAATAGCGAAATGATCAGTGAAATAAAGCTAACGACACTAAAAGACATTGGCGCCACTATGAGCCCGCATGATGCATGGTTGATATTGCGTGGTATTAAAACGTTACCAATAAGAATGGAACGTCACTGCAGCAATGCACAAACTGTTGCTGAATATTTAGAGCAGCATCAAGCAGTAAGCCAAGTTTATTACCCTGGCCTAGCCTCTCACCCGGGTCATCAATTTATTGGCAAACAAATGAAAGCGGCTGGCGGTGTAATTGCCTTTGAGTTGAACACAGATTTAAAAGGTGGCGCTGATTTTATTAATAGTATGCAATTATTCTCTATTGCGGTGAGTTTAGGCGATGCAGAGTCGCTAATTCAACACCCAGCGTCCATGACGCATTCACCTTATGAGCCAGAAGAACGCGCTGAAGCAGGTATTACTGATTCATTAATTAGAATATCTGTTGGTTTAGAAAGTGTTGATGATATTATTGCCGACTTACAACAAGCGTTAGCAAAAGTATCCATGTCAGTTGTCAATAAAAATACTAACGCCGCTTAAGATTAAGCGGCTAAATAATGCCATTAAAGAGTCGCTAAGATAACCGATAACTTGGTTAGCAACTTCTCTTTTACGTTATTAAGTTCATCTTCAGTATACGGGGTTAACGCTTGTTGGCCCCAAATTGGCTTAGGCCAACTAACATCTGATTTATAGCGTACAACGTGGTGTACATGCAATTGTTCAACTACATTGCCTAAAGCGGCAACATTCATCTTGTCACCTAAGAATACTTGCATCAGCAACTCACTTAACAAACTAGACTCATTTAATAATTGCTGTTGCTGCTGCCATTCCAGTTGATAAATATCTGTCACGTCGCTCACTTTTGGCACTAGAATAAACCAAGGATAAGCACTGTCGTTACACAGCAGTAATTTACATAAGGGCAGTTCAGCTAACTCAATGCAATCGTTAACAAGCTGCGGGTGCAAATTAAAATTTGTGGTTTGCTCTGTCATCATTATTTCCTTTTATTTTTTCTGCCACGGCCACGAGCTAGTTTTTTGGCTTCACGAGCGGCCACTTTTTTTGCTTCTATTTCAGCAAAATGAATATTTTCTTTTTCAATGTTTTCAGGCATTTCAAAAGTAATAGCGCCGAGGGTTTTATCTCTTATTTCATTAATTAAAATGACAGCAGCCTTGTGCATATCAACACGGCCTCCGCTTTTCACGCAACTGCGCTTTCGGCCTATCGCTTCAATTAAATCTTCTTCGTGTAAAGGCTGCTCATCTAACTTGTATCGTTCAACCAAACGTTTAGGGTATTCGGCAAGTAAATATTCAGCGGCAAAATATGCAATGTCATCATGATCAAAGGCAGTATCTTTAACCGCACCAGAAACAGCTAAACGATAACCGCTATTTTCATTCGCTATTTTAGGCCAGAGCATGCCTGGGGTATCAAAAAGATAAAGGCCTTCTTCTAAGCGAATTCGTTGCTGCCCCTTTGTCACCGCTGGCTCATTGCCAACCTTTGCTTTAGCTTTGCCCACTAAGGTATTAATCAGGGTTGATTTTCCAACATTTGGTATGCCCATAATCATGGCATTAATCTGTTTGCCTTCTTCGTCTTTATTTGGCACCAGTTTTTTAATTAAAGAAGGAAGAGATTTCGCAGTTGCAACATTTTCTGTGGTTAAAGCGATCGCCTTCACGTTATGTTGTGACTCTAAATAGTCAAGCCAAACTTGTGTTTTGCTCTGGTCTGCTAAATCACTTTTATTAAGAATTTTTATCAGCGGTTTGTCACCTCTAATTTCGGTGATCATTGGATTTTCACTGCTAAAAGGTAAGCGAGCATCACAGACTTCTATTACCACATCTATTTGTGGCAAGATTTCTTTAATTTCTTTTTGCGCTTTGTGCATATGGCCAGGAAACCAGTTAATTGCCATGAAAATTCCTAAAGATGGGCAAAGATAATGTCGTGGATTTTAGCAAGGTTTAGCATAAGCACAAAGGCTTTAAACTGCTTCAGTTTAAATTTTGTACAGTTTTACTAAACTTTTTTCGAACTATGCCGATTAAATATTAAACAATAATAACAAGAGTAGGAAAAAATATGCGACTTGCATATATAAAATAACATCATGAAGTATATAAATGACTTAGCTTATGCCAATCATATTGCGCAGGCGAAATATCTAGCTAAAGATAAAAACCAAAAGAATAAATACCGCCAAACAGTTTTGCTCGAGAATAACCAAGACGCTGATGATGCATCTAAAAAATTGTTCGATACGTTAAACTCATTATGGGATGGTGATGATCGCAGAAGTGGTGATGATCGTCGAACAGCGCAAGAAAATCGTGGACGATATATTGAATCTCGCTTGAGTAAGAACCGCCGTTACCAAAGTGAACTTTCTTTAAAAGTCTAATTGATTAAATTTCGCAATTTAAATTCCCTTGGTGTTAATCCATAAAACTGTTTAAAACATCGACTAAAATGGCTCGCATTATTAAAACCTAACTCATAGCAAGTTTGTGTAATTTGTTTGCCTTGTTTTATATATTGTGCTGCTTGTTTCAAACGTAATTGTTGTTGAAAAGCCATAGGACTACAACCAAAGTGAGTTCTAAATTCATTAAAAAATTTTGTTCTGCCCATACAAGCCATGCGCGCTAAAAGATCTAGCTCTAAGTTTTTGCCTAAATCTTGCTTTATATAGCTAACAACGGCAGTTAAGCCATTATTGTCTGGCTGTTGCTGACAAAACGATAGCATGAAATCTCGCGTTTGATGGCGTAATAATCGAATGGTTAGCTCTGATACAGCAAGAGAAATCATCGCACTTCGGTCTTGATGATTCTCGCCATAAATTTGTACAATTCGATTTAGCAGGCCCTGTGTTTGACTATTATGATGGGTATGGACAAGTTGATGATTATAGTGCCAATGACCAAACTCCTGATCTATAGGGCAATTCTCATTCAAACTATCAGCAACTTGCTTAATTCTCTCTGTAGAAATTTCTATGGCTAGACAAGTGGTTGGCTGTATTAACTGCGCGGTTGGAAAATCAATTTCTACCTTACTATCGGGTGCCATTACAAAAGACTCATGAGGCAAGAATTCACTATTGAAATGTGCTTCATCACTATGCATTACTTTTTTACCCGTCACCATGGCACAAAAAAGTAATTGATCTGATTTCAATTGCACACGCTCAGCTTGCTCATAGGTATCATAAATACTGAGCTCTGATTCTGGCCCAGCAAAAGTGATTTTGTTCTCTACAAGTACTTTTGGAGAGCTTCTCGTATTGTCTATGTACGGTGAAATCATAATTGTTTATTCATCTTATTATCAATATGAACTAGCAGATAAGTTTTGTGAATTTTCAGCATAGTTAAACTAAACCTTAATGACTAAAGTAAATCGAGTAGCTATATAAAACAACTAAAACATTTTTATCTAAAGGAATCATTATGATATATGCATCACCTGGAAGCGAAAATTCAGTCATTAACTTTAAAGAGCGCTATCAAAATTTTATTGGGGGTCAATGGGTAGAGCCACAAAACGGGGCATACTTTGATAATATTAGCCCGGTCAATGGACAAAGCTTTTGCCAAATTCCCCGTTCAGATGCAAAAGATATTGAATTAGCTATAGACGCGGCTCATAAAGCGAAAGATGTTTGGGCTGCTACATCCGTCACTGAACGTTCAAATATTTTATTAAAAATTGCCGATGTTATAGAACAAAATATAGAAAAACTCGCCATTGCGGAAACCTGGGATAATGGTAAAGCCGTGCGAGAAACGTTAGCTGCCGATATACCATTAGCGGTAGATCACTTCCGCTACTTCGCTGGCTGTCTGCGCGCCCAAGAAGGCTCTATTGGTGAAATAGATGAGAACACTGTTTCTTATCATTTTCATGAACCCCTTGGTGTTGTTGGACAAATAATTCCTTGGAACTTCCCTATTCTCATGGCTGCTTGGAAACTAGCGCCTGCGCTTGCTGCTGGCAACTGTGTGATATTGAAGCCAGCCGAACAAACCCCGGCTTCAATTTTAGTGCTTACAGAATTAATTGAGCACCTACTTCCAACGGGTATACTTAATATTGTTAATGGTTATGGTAAAGAAGCCGGTGAAGCGTTGGCAACAAGTAAGCGTATCGCGAAAATTGCATTCACAGGTTCAACACCTGTTGGCTCACATATTTTAAAATGTGCCGCTGAAAATATTATTCCTTCAACGGTAGAGCTAGGCGGAAAATCCCCTAATATTTTCTTTAATGATGTTATTGAACAAGAAGATGAATATTTAAGTAAATGTATTGAAGGTGCAGTACTGGCTTACTTTAATCAAGGAGAAGTATGTACTTGCCCTTCTAGGCTACTAGTACAAGAAGATGCCTACCCCAAGTTTGTTGAGATGGTAATAGAGCGTACCAAAGCAATTAAGCGTGGTAATCCGCTAGATACTGAAACCATGGTTGGCGCGCAAGTATCTCAAGCACAATATGAAAAGATTTTATCTTACATTGATATAGGTAAAGAAGAAGGTGCTCAAGTCTTAATGGGAGGCGATGTTGAACAAGTATCAACCGACATCAGTGAGGGTTACTATATTAAACCAACATTACTAAAAGGCACTAATGATATGCGGGTTTTCCAAGAAGAAATTTTTGGCCCTGTTATTTCAGTCACAACCTTTAAAGATGAAGCCGAAGCACTTGCCATTGCCAATGATTCAGAGTTTGGTTTGGGTGCTGGGGTATGGACACGCGATACCAATCTTGCCTATAGAATGGGGCGAAAAATTCAAGCTGGTCGTGTTTGGACAAATTGCTATCACATGTACCCTGCACATGCTGCATTTGGCGGTTATAAGAAATCAGGCGTTGGCCGTGAAACTCATAAAATGGCCCTAGAACATTACCAACAAACCAAAAACTTGTTAGTGAGCTACGATATAAATCCGTTAGGATTTTTCTAAGCAAGCTCAAGCTTTTAAATCACCAAAACAGCCATGACATTTTATTTGTTATGGCTGTTTTTTTGCTAGCTATACAATACGTTATTGATGATAATACTTGCCATAATTATCAACTGAAAATGATTCATATTTTATGAGCAAAAAATTCTACGTTGTTTGGAAAGGCGTTAACACAGGTGTATTTTCAACTTGGTCTGAAGTACAAGCTAATACTCAAGGTCGCTCCGACGCACAGTTTATGGGCTTCCCTTCTAAAGCCGAGGCGGAATCTGCATTTGCGTCTACCTACACTAAAGCGTTAATGAAGCGTTCTTTAAGTAATAAAAGTGCAACCTCCAGTAAAAAAGCAGCAAGTAAAGTCGCTCCAGCAGCAGCTCAAGGCGAAAGTGCTGACATTCAAATATATTGCGATGGTGCTTGCTCACCAAATCCGGGTAAATCTGGCACTGGTTTGGCTTTATACCAACAAGGCAAACCTACCGCTCTTTATTACGGTTTATACAACGCGAAAGGCACCAACAATACTGCAGAGCTAAACGGTATGTTGATGTCTTTTAAACTTGCTCAAAAGCAATTAAAAACAGCGAGTAAAGTACAAATACTATCTGACTCAAAATATTCAATTGATTGCATTACAAAGTGGGCTAAAGGTTGGCAAGCCAAGGGGTGGACACGTGGCAAAGGCGAAGAAATTAAAAATGTTGAACAGGTTAAAGAATGCTTTGCCATTTATCAAGTATTGAAGAGCCAATTAATCATCTCACATGTTAGGGCCCACGCCGATATTGAAGGTAATGAGTTAGCTGATCGCATGGCCGTTTTAGCAAGAAAAGAACAACAGGCCTCGTTCATACAATATCAAGGTGATCTCGATGTTCGTTCCATTCTTGCGATGGAATCTGGTTAATTTATGCTTATCATTGCACTAATTCTGACGCTCATTGTTGTTTCAGCCATAGTGCTGACTAAAAAGTTTAACTTAACACGTAATATCAGTTTGCTTTTTATGGCACAACCATTAGTTATGTGCTCTGCGCCCATTATTGTTTTTATCGGTGGACTATTATCAAGCGAGCTTACCTCTAATGCTTCTTTAGCAACTCTACCCATCACTTTATTGATATTAGGTATAGCCGCGGGTTCTATTCCAGGAGCAATGTTGGCTAAAGCAAAAGGAAGAAAGTTTGCAATATTCACCGGCTTTAGTTGTCTCTTTATTGCGGCCTTGTTATCCGTTTTGGCGACCAAGGTTGCTTCATTTGAACTGTTTTCATTGGCAAGTTTTCTTTTCGGCACTGGCGGAGCTTTCACACAACAGCTCAGGTTCGCAGCGATAGAAAGTACTAAAAATGCAAATGATATTCCGAAAGTTTTAGCTATATTGATGTTAAGTGGTGTGTTTGCTGCATTTTTAGGCCCTGAAATTGCCGTAATCGGCAAAAATTGGCTTAACTCACCTCATGGTTATGCTGGCTCATTTATGTTTTTAACAATATTTATTGGCCTAGCTGCCGTTATTATGTTGTTCTTTGAAGAACCTAAAATAATGGAAGACTCCAGTACAGGTGGTACTCGTGCTTTATCAACCATCATTAAACAACCAATCTTCATGATTGCTATTAGTACTGCCACCATAGGTTTTGCTCTAATGAGCTATTTAATGACCGCAACTCCGTTAAGTATGCATCATATGCAAGGACATAGCCTTATTGAAACTAAGTGGGTAATTCAGACTCATATTGCCGCGATGTATTTGCCTTCTATAATTACGCCTTGGTTAGTAAAGAAGGTAGCCTTAAAAGGTCTACTCATTAGCGGCAGTATTATTTACATTATAGTGGCTTTTATTGCTTTTTCAGGCCAAGAAGTTATACATTATTGGTGGGCACTGCTGTTATTAGGTATCGGTTGGAACTTTTTGTTTCTAACGGGAACCTCATTGCTACCACAAAGCTATAAAGCCAGTGAAAGACATAAAGTACAAGCGACAAACGACTTTATTTTATTTGGTTTTCAAGCTATTGCATCGCTAATGGCTGGTTGGGTTCTATTTACTGGCGGCTGGAGTTCTGTCGTAGTAACTAGCCTGCCCTTTATCGTCGCCTTGTTTTTTGTGAATTTAGCTTATTTTTCTTTTATAAAAGCAAAAAATCAAATTAAATCGAATTAAATAAACGTTAAGGAGTTATATAATGAGTGGCACTACTATGGTTGTAGTTATTGTTTGTGTGGTTTTCGGTGTTATCTATGAAATGTACAAAAAACATTTAGAATTTAAAGAAAAAACAACCTCTCACAATGAGACAACTGATGAACAAAGTGAGTTGCTTAAACAACAAGTTAAAAATTTAGCTGAACGCGTACAAGTGCTAGAAAAAATCGTTACTGACGAAGGCTATCAAGTTCAAAAGGACATCAATAACTTATAAAGGATTAACGATTGAAATTAATTATGAAAACTGAGTTCGATAACCTCAGACTTAATAGCAAACATAGTTATGAAACTGACAGCAACGGTGAAAAGCAAATTGTAAAAATATATGCTAAAGAGTTATTGATTGCTAAAAAAGTAAAACATAAAAAATCATTGCGTTACTTTGGCATCAAAAATTATAAAGACTACTTAACAACTTAACGGCTAATATAATTGAACATTATGTCGGCTTTAGCTGATTAAATGTTCAAAACCACTTTACCTTAAACTCATTTTTTTAACATGGACTTCAAGTCTGCAAAGGGGTTGTAAGTAGCTGTATCTTGATTACTTTCTCCAGCGACCACTTCAGTTTTATAGTTCGCATGCTCGGTATATTTAGCATGTTCATTATCATGGCAATAAATACACAATAACTCCCAGTTACTACCATCGTTAGGGTTATTAGTGTGATCATGGTCAACATGGTGTACGGTCAACTCTTTAATATTTGAATAAACAAATTCGCGTGCACAACGACCACATACCCAAGGAAATAGCTTTAAAGCACGGTCTCTGTAGCCTTTTTCTTGTTGTTTATAATTAGCACTGCTGCCGTAACGATCTGAAGACATTTTTTGCCCTTTGAGAATTAATGTTTTGTATTTTTTTATATGATAAAAAACATCGTTGAGAAAAACAAATGGTAACTTTAGTTTACTCTGTTAGCTGTGCAAATGTTTTGCCATGGGGAATAGGTTTTCGCGACTTGGCATCAACTTGTACAAAAACAATATCATCGGCCAAACAAATCGTTTTTTTAGTCGCTTTATTACGAACTAAGCAAGTGATTGTGATTGAAGTATTACCTACCTTCTTTGTTTCTAAGCCAAATTCAACTACATCACCCTGCATTGCGGCTGATTCAAAGTTGATTTCGCCTATATGCTTAGTGACTAAACAATTAGTTTCTAACTGACAGATAGCATAAATTGCAGCCTCTTCGTCAATCCATTCAAGAGCACGACCACCAAACAGCGAGTTGGCATAGTTAAGATCACTAGGCATCACTAAACGACGAGATAAAAAGCGCATAAAAAATCTTAGGGTAAAGGTAAAGTTATTTAATTATAACGCTATATAAAACAAAACCACCACAAGCGAGTTAAATTACTTACTTATGGTGGTTTAATGATTCAGTTAATTAACTTTAAGAGAACAGTTTTTTTAGGCTGTCTGCCATATCAACAAACTTTTCTTTCATGCTGCGTTTAATTTCAATATCAATACCACTAAAAATTGAAATCCCTTCGATAATGATGGTGGGTGTCTCAATATTTGGGTTAGCGTGAGTGTTGGCGTCATTATCAATAGCACCAAAAATACAAAAGGCTTTTGAGACAACATTTACATTTTCAGGGACATAAATGTCATTGCCACTAAACAAACTAAAGACTTTAATATGAAGCTCTCTTTGGGTAAATTGGGCATGGGTTAAATCAATGTCACAGCCACTAAATAAACTAAAGAGTCTGAGCTCCTTTGGTACTCTCCAGTTACCACCTCGAGTACTGCCGCTAAAAATGTTAATCATGTACTCTACATCTTCAGTATTTCCTGAAACGATATTAGGTGCTAAGTCTTGTTTTTTACTTTCTACGAAAGCTTTATCTACCGTCAAAGGCAAATCTTCAACGAGTGAAGCTAAGGTTTTATTACATTGCACTTCCATTGCTTCATCTAGGCGTCTTTCAAACGCTTCATAAGATAATTCGCCATGACTATAATTCATGATCAATTGATCAATAACTTCGCTGCGCACTGTTTCGGTAGGTCTATCTTCAATTCTTACGGACATTATCTTCCCCTATTTATACACATAACTTTCAATACCGCTTAAATCAGCAAATACCAAGCCAATAATTTTAACCATAAAATACAACAAGATAGAAAACAACAAGCTAAATATTATGTAAATAAAACGAGATATTAGCAAAATTTACCAACAATTAGTTTATATAACCTTATAAGTTACGAATTTTAATGGCTGGATTACCCGCATAGAAGCAGCCATCATCAATGTCTTTTGTTACCACGCTTCCAGCACCAATAACACTGTTATCACCAATGGTAATACCTGCAAGTATGGTAACACCGCCGCCAATCCAAACGTTGTCACCAATAAAAATATCGCCTATATAGCTGTTTTTATCTAAACGGTTATTAGGATCCATATCATGAGAAACGCCCAGTAATTGCAAATTTGGACCAAGTAAACAATCGGAGCCGATATAAATTTTGCCTTGGGCGATGTCAGGCCCGTCAATTATGGTGCAATGAGCATTAATAAAGCTTCTATCGCCAATACTAACAGTGCTGCCATAATCAATATGAAATCCATATTCAATAAAAACCTCTTCACCACAAGCACTAAATAAAGCTTTGAGTCGCTTTAAATTTCCTTTACTGGGGCTGCGAGTATATTGTCTGCATAACTCATGCACAGCTTTTCTTTGATTATTTAATGCTGGCGTTATGCTAGTAAAGTGTCTTTTCATAATTCAAATAACACAGTTTTTTGGCGGCAATGTTTAATGTAAAACCGCTTGAATTGGCAGCCCTTTACATATTTCAGCTTCAGCAATTAGTATTTCTTCTAAGCGAATATCAACTTCAGCTTTATCAAAATACTCATAAGCCAATTCTACAAATAAATTCTTATGTTTCTCTTCTGATTTAGCAATGGCAACATAAAAGTCTTTATCCTTACCTTCTGGTAACGCTTGTGATACTAACCAAAATTTTTCATAACCACGCGCTTCTATAACCGCAGCAACCAACAACCTATCTAGTAAAAAATAACTCGTGCCGTTTCTAAATAAGGTTCTAATTTGATTAATGTACGGATCTTTTTTATCTTGTCCTAAGGTAACATCGCGCGCTACAAGCAGTTTTAATACTTGTTTAAAGTGAATAAGTTCTTCGATGGCTAAGTCTGTCATCGCTCGCACTAGTTTTGCTTTGTCAGGATAATGAGACAACATCGCCATTGCCATACCTGAGGCTTTTTTTTCTGCAGCCGCGTGGTCTTGTAAAAAGCGAGGAAAGTCTGCCAGCACAGCATCAGTCCAAGCCTGTGTAGTATTAAATTTTAGTTCGAACATAGGAATATATTTTCTAGTTAGTAGTAAAGGTTCAAGTTTATGGTGAAGGATTTTACAGACAAAAGCGCTATCAATAAAGGATCTTGTCAATTCGTCCTTTATTAGTCGATTCAACTTTCAGCACATTATATATATCTTGCCAAGCTTTCACTTTGCCACCAATATTAATTCTTTCAAAATCATTTTTTTTGCTTTGTTCCGGAGCAATGTTTAGAAAAGCTAATACTTGTTGGTAGCTCTCTGGCTTACTAACATCAATCGTTAATAAATCTTCAGGTCGTTGTTGAAAATACGAAAAAACATCTTGTTGATGACGCTGATAACACTGAAGTAAAAATTCGTCTTGGCTTATATTTTCGGGGCTTAGCGGAGAGAAAACTTCATGGTAACAGCGTTTTAAATGCGGGTTAAAACCACCATCAGTACGCTGTAAATTAATAATCATTCGTTGCAGTAGTTGTTTTATTGAAGGTAACCAACTGCTACTTTCACGTGTTAAATAGATGAATTTGCTATTAGGAAAGTGCTTATCCAGTTGACGATAATCACAAAAGACTGGCGTATCGGCAATAACTTGTGCTTGGTCAAATGCATGTTGAGTATAGGCATTATGAGCCGTTTTATAACCTAGGCCCAACATGGCTAGACAAACACTTGTGGTGGCAGTTCTGGGTAAGCCAATTATGAAGATTTTATTCGCTGTCACTTAGTTCTCGGACAAAATATTAATAAAAATGCATTGTAACATTGACTTGCATTAATGAATATTTTGTATGTTAAATCAATGACAAATAAATCAAGTTTTTAATCAACTGAAGTAAATGGTTAAGCAATACGCTCAAGAATAAATTGAAGCAGCATTTCAAAACTGCTTCAATTTATTCTAATAAACCTCAGCGTAGTTGCTTATTTTGAAGGAGAAGATAATTAATTTATGCTAAAAGTACCATTCTACTGATAACTGAGCATGATCATCGTTTCTTAACGCATAAGCAGGCTCAATCGAGTCACTACTTTGCAATAAACGTATATCAATACTCGCTTTAAAGTTATCACCAAAACGACGATTGCCTTCCAGTAAGAAACTGTGAGCACTATGATCTAAATCAGTACCAATACCCATTAAGACTTCTGAACTTTGCATATCATTAAAGGCTAAACGAGCACCGAAAAATACATCATTTTGAAAGGTAGATCCTGATTTACCAAATTCGACTTCCGTTAAATCAACGACACCACGCGAATCCCAAGCATATTCGATTAATAAACCTAAATCTATATTGGTATCCAATATACCAATAAAACTATATTCAAAGCCTGCCTGACTCGCCACATAGTTTTCAGCACTGGTGTGTCGATAAACGGCTTCAACTTTCCATAGCCAGTCTCCTAATGTTGCTTGCACATCAAGGCCTAATTGGTCCATTTGATTGTAGTACTGCTGAAGCACTAGTTCACCACGTTGCAAAGTAGGTGCTAAAATGGCCTCACGATTCGTACCATGAAACCAATAAGTGCCAAGATCAAAATCACCAATACTATGGGCCCAACGGATAGCAAAGTCTAAATGCTCTTGCCCCGCTGAAGATTCATACTGAACATTATCTTTATCAACGACAATAGAAGATCGTAACCTGCCCTGCTCTCCTGCATAGGTACGTTCCCTAAAGCCTGGCAATAAGAACACATCAACTATGCCCCAGTCTTTAACTAAAGACAGGTTTATCATTTGTTGACCCAGTTTATCTTCACCATCAAAATCTTCAACACCATCGGTTTGATTAATAACATCAACTAAATGTTGAAACTCTGTTACGCCCCAAAACTCTTTACGAATTCCAAGTCTCAGCTCCCATTCATCAGCAGCATGTACGTAAGCAAGCTCACGAATATCACCATGTTGACGATTATCATCTTGATTATCTATGCGATAGAAAGGCTTAAACGTTAGGCTATCGACTCCGTCATTAAAACTCCAATAAAACTCAGGCTCAATTACGGCAGAAGACTGACCATTATCGAATTGATGTGAGTATTGCGCTTCATTAAAGTATTGCCTTTGTTCAATAACTAACTTGCCTGAAAACTCAAACTCTGTGGCACTTAACGTGTTACTAAAGAGAACAGCTAATAGGGTTAACTGCACTCCCTTAACTAAAAGACTAATATTTAGTTTATTCAACGCCATTACTATCTTGCTCGTTTTAAAGAGTTACGATTAAAGTCACTGTCTTTTAAATTGGTTTTAAATTGGTAATTACTCCATCTAAGTTCAGTGCTTTTGCCATTTTGATGATTTACCATACTTTGCACATCGGCACGCCAATATTGCCCAAGATATTGTTTATAATCCGTAAAAGATAACGTTTTTAACAAAGAATCTTTTCTATCGTAGAAGTCTATTTTTTGCGCTCGGTATTCTAGCTTATCTAACCAAACTATACGTCGGGTGTAACCTGAGTTTTCATCAACGGGATATTGCTCAACTTTAAAGCTCATTACGCCATTAACTTCTTCATCATTAAGATATTTATAACTGTACTTATCAACTTCAAACGAGCTTAAATCTTCAAAAGCAAACTCCGAGCCCATAAACGGACCTGATTTATTACGAGAAGATATTCGTTTTACCCGTTTTAGTGCCGGTAAAAACAACCATTGATCATCAGCTGCTACCGGATGAGAAAAACTTAAAAACGCAGTGCCTTTTACATCTCTTGGCTTATTAAAAATAGTTAGACTTTTATCACCGTCATTTAAAACTTCTAATGATTTAATCTTTATCTCTCTAATGCTTTCTTGTCCTTGTTTGTTACGAAGTAGCATTAACATATCAGCACTTGAATCTTGCCATCCTATATCTCTTTTTTTCGCTTCAATTGATATATTTAATCCCGTTTGCTCTGCTGGTGTGAGAGCAAAAACAGCATTGGTTACTAAAGTTAATGCGAACGCTGATAGTACGTTCAAGGTAAATTTTTTATTTAACATAATATGTTCCACTTTTCTTAAAATACATTTACTTAAAATTAATAATAGCGCTTAAGCCGTCACTGATTGCTTCTCATCTACTGGTGAGTCACTAATTTGTGTTTGCTTCTTTTTATTATCAATAGCCATCAATAAAGGTGGCAAGAACAGAAAATCAACCACAAGCGCAATAAAGATAGTTAATGCAGTCAACATGCCCATTTCTGCATTCATTCTAAAAGATGATTGCGCTAGTACAGTAAACCCAGCAACAAGCACAAATGTTGTTATCCATAACGCTCTACCAACATTATCAAAAGCATAGTGTACTGCTTCTTCAGTGCTAGCATTTTTATCGCGTTTAGCATGTAAGTATTTACTTAAAAAGTGCACGGTATCGTCAACAACGATACCTAAGGTCATACCAATAACGACCGATAGCCCAAGGCCTACTTCACCGCTATAGAGTCCCCATAAACCAAATGCCACCCCCGCTGGGATTAGGTTAGGTAATAAACTGACAAAACCGAACTTAACGCTCTTCAAAGCAATACCCAATAAGATTGAAATCAACACTAGCGCAAACGTAGTGCCAATTAACATGCTGGTTATATTACGCTGACCAATATGTGCGAACATTAAACTTGGGCTAGCAAAGTCCACTTCATATTGTGGCGCGTGCTCATCAAACCAAGCTCTCATGGCGGTTTCTATGTTGATTAATTCATTGCTGCTCATGTTTTTGAAGGTTGCCACAATTCTTGAAGAGGACTTATCAACATCAAGTTGGTTGTTTAAATCTAAACCATAAGGTAATGACATTTCATATAATAAAAGATATTGCGCAGAAAGCTCTTGGCTATCTGGCAGTTTATACCAAGCAGGATCATCAGCATGCATGTTTTTGTTCAGACGCTTGAGCGTATCAGTAATAGTATTGACATGATCTGTTTCCGCTCTTTGACGTAACCAGTCGCTAAAATCAGACACTGATTGTAAATATTGAGGATCGTTAATACCGCTAGCAACGCCCGTTTTCACTGAAATTTCTACCACCATCATGCCAGATAGGTGCTCTTGCATGAAATCAGTTGCCGTACGATAAGGGACAGTTTCATCAAAGTACTTAACAAAGTCATCATTTAATTCGTTTTTTGGCACAAACGCTGCTGAAGCAATAATAAATATGGTCGTGAAAACTAATAAGCCTTTTCGTTTGCTGATAACAAAATCAGCCAATTTAGCCATACTATCTTTTTGACCTTCTTGCTGTTTTTTAACTCGAACAGGTAAAACGGTTAATAAAGCAGGGAAAATAGTGACTGAGAAAACAAATGCTAACATTACGCCAATAGCGACAAGGTTTCCTAAATCTCGAAAAGGAGGAGAATCAGAGAAGTTCATACTTAAAAAGCCAACAGCAGTAGTAATGCTTGTTAAAAATATTGGTTGTAAGTTAATTTTAACGCTTCGAGCAATCGCCGTTCTTTTATCTGAGCCTTGACGCATTTCATAAAACATCGAGGTAAGTATATGAATACAATCTGCGACTGCTAAGGTTAAGATCATGGTTGGAGCTGATGACGATGGTCCAGTTAAGTAAAAACCTAACCAGCCAGCGATTCCCATAGTAGTAACTATACTCATGATGATAACTAAGACAGTAGCAATAGTACCGGTAATAGTGCGCAGTAAAAGCCCGATAGTAATAATAACAACAAGAAACATGAGTGGTATTAACGTAGAGCTATCGCTTAAAGCAGATTCGGTAAATGATGTATTCATCATAATCATGCCGGAAAGGTAAACTTCAGTCCCAGGGTTTTCAGCTAAAAACTTTTCCTTAATCTCTCTAACACTTGCAGCAACTTGCGGTGTTTCTGTCAGTGGGTCAATGGCAGGTAATTGTACCGTGACATTCACTACTGAAACATGTCCATCAGTTGAAATTATTTTGTTTACTAATAGTGGTTCACTAATTGCAATTTGCTTAATGCGGGCAAGATCTTCATCCGTCAAAGATTTAGTATTCATGACTAAATCTTCAACAATCATGTCATCTTCTTCAGCATAGGTGTATTGAAAGTTAGTAAGCGAATCAACCCGTGATGAAAAAGGTACCTGCCAACTATCTTTTGTTAACGTCTTCAGCGCTGCTAAATGTTCTTGCGTGAAAACATCGCCATCTTTTGGTACAACCACAAAAGAAACATTATCGGTTTTATCATATATCTTTTGCATCGACTCAAAAGCGGTCAATTGTGGATTTTCTTCCCCAAAAAATACTCGGTAGTCGTTTTTAAAGACCAATTGCTGTGCGCCAGCCCCAGCAAATAGCATTAAAGTAATACAAGCAAGTATTACCCAAATAGGATATTTGCCAACAAAGTTATAGAGTTTATCTCTCATGGTACCTCTCCATTAATGTTTTCTAGTTATGACGAATCGTCACTATATGTATTAAAAAAAACGGTGAAATCACCGTAGTTTCATTTATCTCTATAAAGTAAATGCTTAAAATTGAAGCTCTCTACCTTTTTCTTTTATTAAGGCTAACTCGCTTGGATAAACCTGTTGAAGCGCTTTTTTCAGTTCGCTACTACCCATTTTATCTTTTGTTAACGGTAGCCAATTCAAACCATCAAACAATATATTGGACTGGTTAAAAAGTTCTCGCTCGACAATTAATCCGTTACGGCCACTGCATTGCTCTACTTCATTTGACAACAAAGTTATAGTGCCAAAACCTAAAGACCAGTTAGCAAAGCACAGTTGTTCGATATTCATATGCTTTGGTAAAATTAACGATTTATCATTTATGGCACTGGTGATTATGCTATGTATAGCGCCTAACAACTTAGCCTCTAAATTTTCACGCGCTTGAATTCGCTCTTCACTTGATTTTCCAAGCACATTGGGCGCTTTAGCGCACATTTCTGTTTGAAATAATTCAGGGTATAGAATAGCAAAAATCAAATATGAGAAATTGGACATCAACATGCGCTCTCTAGAGCAACCATCAAATTGAGAAGCACGGGTAAATAAATCTGCTAATATTGCCAATGCTTGATTACTAATAGCTAATAATAGATCTTCTTTCCCTGTAAAATGCTTATATACGGTTCCTTTAGAATAAGGTACTTGAGCAACCACTTTATCCATAGTTAAATGCTCAATGCCATATTGAGTTATTAACGTAACTGCATTATCAATTATTTGCTGTTCTCTTGCCTGTAAGGCGTTTTCATCTAGTAATCTTGGTGTCATAGTATATTCAATGCAATTAAGTGACGATACGTCACTGACGATTCGTCAATATTAAACCTTTGCTTAAAAAGATCAAGCGAAAAGTGACAAATTTAAGTAAATAATTTATCACTCGGTAATTATCGCTGCTCTGGCATCAGTCAAAAACAAAGCTAGTTTTGCATAACGCTAGGCCTATGTGATGAATGAATTTACATAAGAAACATTAAGTTCCTCCAAAAAACAAACCGTCAACAAAAGAGGACATTTTGACCAAGTACAAAAATTATAATGCCAAAGTTTTGCTGACATTAATTTTTTCAATGTGCTAAAAAATACCAATCAATAATCAATGCGCTCTTAGAATTTTTTATTTTTTGCGTAATAAATAGAATTAACAAAGGTTGATAATGGATATTAATTTACAAGATAAACATGCACTTGTTTGTGGTAGCAGCCAAGGTATTGGCAAGGCTTGTGCAATTGAATTGGCGAACTTAGGTGCGAGTGTGACTTTATTCTCCCGTAATAAAACTGCGCTGGAAAAAGTACTGCTTGAGTTAGACACTGAGCACGGGCAAGAACACCAAGTACTGGTTGCTGATTTCTCCAAGCCAGAACAAGTTGAATCGATAATTAATGCTCATATATCAGCGCAGCAAGGCTACGATATTCTCATTAACAATACCGGTGGGCCAGCTCCTGGCCCTGCGAATACAGCTAGTGCAAGTGCATTCATCAATGCCTTTAATTTACACCTAGTTTCCAATCATCATATCGTGCAAGCATTACTTCATGGGATGAAAGAGCAACAATACGGCCGAATTATTAATGTTATTTCAACCTCGGTAAAGCAACCGTTAAATGGTCTTGGGGTATCAAATACTATTCGCGGCGCTGTCGCTAGTTGGGCCAAAACCCTTGCCAATGAATTAGGTGAATTTGGTATTACCGTCAATAACGTTTTACCCGGCGCAACCGCGACAGCACGGCTCGATGCGATTATCGAAGGCAAAGCGAAGAAGCAAAACATTTCTATTGAGCAAGCAATCATTAATGAAAAAAGTATTATCCCAATGCGCAGGTTTGCTAAACCAGAAGAATTTGCTGCAGCGGCAGCATTTTTAGCTTCACCTGCTGCGGGTTACATTACCGGTATTAACTTGCCGGTCGACGGTGGCCGAACAAGTTGCTTATAAAATAGTTAAAGGTAGCCCATGGATATTTTACAAAATTTTATAAATGGTGTTTATAAAGACCCCGTCAACAGCAATTATCTCGATAATATTGAGCCGGCAACAGGTTTGGTTTATGGCCAGACACCTGATAGCGGTGAGGAAGATGTTGCGCTAGCTGTTGAGGCGGCTGAAAAAGCCTTACCACAATGGCGAATTATGCCATTAGAGCAACGGGCTGACATTTTATATGCTATCGCTCAAGGCATAGAGTCACAGCTAGATGAGCTTGCACTAGCAGAATCCATTGATAATGGTAAACCTGTTAGTTTAGCTCAAGCTGTTGATATTCCTCGTGCGGCAAGTAATTTCAAGTTTTTTGCACATGCTTGTTCACAGTTTGCCAGTGAATCTCATTCAATGACAAACACGGCTACCAATTACACCTTACGCCAAGCTATTGGTATTGTTGGTTGTATTTCCCCTTGGAATTTACCTTTATATTTGTTTACTTGGAAAATAGCCCCTGCGCTAGCCGCTGGCAATTGCGTCATAGCAAAACCTTCAGAAGTTACCCCTAAAACCGCCGCATTATTAGGAAAAATTTGTCTTGATGCTGGTTTGCCTAATGGCGTTTTAAATATTTTGCATGGCACAGGCAGTAGTGTTGGCGCTGCTATATGTAATCATAAAAAAATTAAAGCTATATCTTTCACCGGTGGTACTACTACAGGCGCAGCAATTGCTAGCCAGTTAGCGCCACAATTTAAAAAATTATCGTTAGAGCTGGGTGGCAAGAACCCTGCCCTTGTTTTTGCTGATTGCGATTTTGACGCTACAGTTGAGCAAGTTTTTAGAGCTAGCTTTGCTAATCAGGGACAAATTTGCTTATGCGCTTCCAGAATTTACATTGAACGTTCCGTTTATGAAAAATTTAAACAAGCCTTAGTTGATAAAGCGCACGCACTGAAACCTGATGATCCTTCAATGGCCTCTACCCAAATGGGCGCAATTGTCTCGCAAGATCATTTAGATAAAGTACTATCTTATATTGCATTAGCTAAAAATGAAGGGGGTAACATTATTGCGGGCGGTGAACAAGTACAGCTAACAGGTCGTTGTGAAAATGGATATTTTTTGCAACCCACCATTATTGAGAATTTAGATAACTCAGCACAGTGTAACCAAGAAGAGATATTTGGTCCGGTCATTACGTTACAACCCTTTGATACCGACCAAGAGGCAGTGGCATTGGCCAATGATAGTCAATATGGCTTAGCGGCAACCATTTGGACAACTAATCTTAGTCGCGCTCATCAACTATCAGAACAACTTAACACTGGCATAGTTTGGGTAAACTGCTGGTTATTACGTGACTTACGTACACCTTTTGGTGGCATGAATCATTCAGGTGTCGGCCGGGAAGGTGGTTTTGAGGCCATGCGTTTTTTCACAGAAAGTAAAAATGTTTGTATTAAATACTAGGTTAAGTAAATCGTATAATTGGGTAAGCTAAATTATTATGAATCAAACTATTTGCAAATTTAAATCATCCGGTGCTATTTTCGCTAGCGCCTTAGGCTGTAAATGGGCTTTGTGCTAAGCCTGATCTTTACGTAGCATTTTTGTTACGCTGCCAAATTATCATCTACACTTAAATTCAACCAGTATAAAAACTGGTTGCAATGACTATCATTGATCGATCCTATAATACTAATAATGGAGTTCAAATGACACCATCAGATCACGCTATCAGCACAGAGCAAGCCCCTAAACCCGTGGGTTTATATCCTCATGCCCGCAAAGTGGGTAACTTACTATTTCTTTCTGGCGTAGGCCCTAGAAAAGCAGGTAGTACTGAAATTCCCGGTGTTGAACTAGACGCCCAAGGCAATATATCCCGTTATGACATTGCCGCTCAATGCCATAGTGTTTTTCAAAATGTTCGCACCATTCTTGAGGCTTCCAATGCGACTTGGATGGACTTAATTGACGTCACCGTTTTCTTGACCAATATGGATGATGACTTCGCTATTTATAATAAGATTTATGCAGAATATTTTAGCGAGAATCAACCATGCAGAACGACTGTTGAAATCAATAAATTACCTACTCCGATAGCAATTGAACTCAAATGTATAGCAACGATTAATGAGGATTTTTAATATGTCTTTTGCTTTACCTTTTAATTTACATACTTGGATAGAAGCGCACAGAGAACAATTAAAACCGCCGGTGTGTAATAAAAAAATCTTCGAGCAAGATGATTTTATTGTCATGGTTGTTGGTGGACCCAATAACCGCACGGATTACCATTATAATGAAACCCCTGAGTTGTTCTATCAACTTGAAGGAGAAATGAATCTCGCCATTATTGACAAAGGCGAGTTCAAAGATATTGCTATCAAAGCGGGAGAGATTTTTCTGTTACCGCCAAAAGTGCTCCACTCACCACAACGTTTTGCCAATAGTGTTGGTTTAGTGGTAGAACAAAAAAGAGCGCAAGGTCAGCAGGATGCTCTATTTTGGTTTTGTCCTCATTGTAAAACACAACTCTATACTGAAAAGTTTGCTTTAGACAATATTGAGACCGATCTTCCTAAAGTGTTTGCTAATTTTTATGGCAATGAAGCGCATTGCACTTGTTCTCACTGTCACACGAAAGTAATTAAGGAATAACAGCTATGTTGAAGATCGATATTCATACTCATATTCTTCCTAAAACATGGCCTAATTTACGTGAGAAATATGGCTATGGTGGCTTTATTAGTTTAGATCATCATAAATGTGGTTGTGCTCGCATGATGGTTGATGACAAGTTCTTTCGAGAAATTGAGCATAACTGTTGGGATGCTAAGGTAAGACTCAACGATTGCGCTAAACACCAAGTTGATGTGCAAGTACTCTCAACGGTACCTGTCATGTTCAATTATTGGGCTAAACCCAAAGATACGCTAGATTTATCTAAATATCTCAACGATCATATTGCTGGCATAGTAAACGATCACCCAAAGCGGTTTGTCGGTTTAGGGACAGTGCCGATGCAATCACCTGATTTAGCAATCAAGGAACTTGAACGTTGTGTAATGGATATTGGTTTAGCCGGTATTCAAATCGGCTCACATATTAATGAGTGGAATTTAGACAATCCTGCATTGTTTCCCATTTTTGAAGCCGCTCAAGATTTAGGGGCTGCTGTTTTTGTTCATCCTTGGGATATGATGGCGAAAGAGAAAATGCCTAAATATTGGTTGCCATGGCTAGTGGGCATGCCGGCAGAATCTAGTTTAGCCATATGCTCAATGATTTTTGGTGGTGTGCTTAAGCGGTTACCTAAATTAAAAATAGCGTTTGCTCATGGTGGTGGTTCATTTCCTGCCACTATCGGCCGTATAGAACATGGCTTTAAAGTGAGACCTGATTTATGCGCGGTTGATTGTGACATTAACCCTAGAGACTTTCTCAAGCAAATTACCTTTGATTCATTGGTGCATGATCCTTTGGCGTTGCAATACTTAGTCGATTTAGTTGGCGCTGACAATATCGCTCTAGGTACCGATTACCCTTTTCCTCTTGGTGAACTTGAACCAGGTAAGTTGATTGAAAGCAGCAATTTTAACAACGACATAAAGGAAAAACTGCTCCATGGTACTGCGCTGAACTGGCTAGGATTGCCTAAAGAGCGCTTCTTATGATAGTGACGATTGCACTAAATAGTGAAAACTATCAATTAAACATAGAGCAACCATTGAGTTTAGCTATTCCAATAGCGTTCCAATCTGCAACAAACATTGCAAGCCAACCCAACCACTTTTCGGCAAACTTTGCCCAAAGTAAGCCAATGCAGGCTGGCAGTTTTATTGGTGATACCGAGCAAGGTGGCAGTTGTAATGTCAATGAGTTAACTATTAACCCACATTGTAATGGCACTCATACAGAAACGATTGCCCATATCTGTGATCAACAACATAACTTAACCAAAGCTATTGACACACTTTTGCCTGCGCCTTTAATGCCTAGTGTCGTTATTTCTATTACGCCAATAGCCATGACTGAGTTAGACAATGAAAGTTATACCCCAGCATTAATGCCTGACGATCATCTCATTAGTTATGCTTCATTAAAAAACGCACTACAAAACTACAGTGATAGGCAATTACAAAGCCTAGTGATTAGAACATTACCCAATAATATGGATAAATGTCATCAAGCTTATAATGCGTTAAATCAACCGGCATTTTTTACCCGTGAAGCTATTTTGTATCTTAATCAACGTGGCGTTGAGCATTTGATTGTTGACCTTCCTTCCTTAGATCGCCTTCATGATGATGGTTTACTCACTTGTCATCACCTCTTTTGGCAAGTGCTAGAAGGAACACATCAGGCAAATGAGCAAAGTTTGGTTAATAAAACCATTACAGAGTTGGCTTTTGTTGATAACAAAATCAATGATGGCTTTTATTTTCTTAATTTACAAATGCCCGCTTTTATCAATGATGCCGCACCAAGCCGCCCTATTTTATACCGTGTCGAAAAATGCACAGGTTGATCTAGTCTGAAAAATAATAACAAGAGATAATCAATGAATATTCAATACACACTAAATTATGCCATACAACTTGACGCACAAGATCCGCTCGCCCATATGCGGGATCATTTCAGTATTCCCAAACAAACAAATGGCGATGACGAACTCTACTTCACTGGCAACTCTCTGGGCTTGCAGCCTGCGTTGGCTCGAGAATGCGTTATTGAAGTACTTGATGCCTGGCAACAGCGCGGTGTTAAAGGCCATTTTGAAGGAGATTACCCTTGGTTACCTTATCATGAGTTTTTAACCGATGAATCAGCAGCACTTGTCGGCGCAAAACCTGAAGAAGTAGTGATGATGAATTCTCTCACTACAAACCTGCATTTAATGATGGTCAGCTTTTATCAGCCCAAAGGCAAAAAAACAAAAATTTTACTTGAAGACCATGCCTTTCCATCCGATCACTATGCCGTTGAGTCTCAACTAAAGCATCATGATCAAGATGTGGATGACAACATGTTGTTATGGCAGCCTCGACCGGGTGAAGAATTATTGAATCATGATGATTTATACAAAATCATAGAGCAGCAAGGCGATGAAATTGCACTCATCCTCTTACCTGGTGTGCAATATTATACAGGTCAAGTATTAGATATAAAAACCATCACTGCAAAAGCACACGCACAAGGCATCATGGTTGGTTTTGATCTTGCTCACGCAGCCGGTAATTTGGTGATGGAGTTGCACAATTGGCAAGTTGATTTTGCTTGCTGGTGTAGTTATAAATATTTAAACAGTGGAGCAGGCTCTGTTGCCGGTTGTTTTATACATCAAAAGCACTGTGCTAATACCGACAAAGCTAGTCAGCTCAATCGTTTTTCTGGTTGGTGGGGGCACGATAAATCTACTCGCTTTAAAATGGAGAATAGCTTTCAAGCAATTCCAAGTGCTGAAGGCTGGCAGCTATCAAACCCTCCGGTATTATCTTTAGCTGCGGTTCGTGGCTCATTAGAAACCATTAAACTGGCCGGCGGTATTACTGCATTAAGAAATAAATCATTAAAATTAACACAATATTTAATGGATTTAATCCAGCATGAATTAGCTGACAGTATCCGTATTATTACTCCACAGCAAGATCATCAACGTGGCTGCCAGCTCTCTTTGATGGTAACGGTTGACGGTTTAGATGGCAAAGCCCTTTTTAATGCACTTGAGCAAAATGGTGTAACTACTGACTGGCGAGAGCCCAATGTTATTCGCGTAGCACCTGTGCCTTTATATAACAGTTTCGAAGATGCCTTTCACTTTGTTCGCATTTTAAAGGAGTGTTTATAATGCCAAGTGAGAAAACAACGTTTACAACACCTTTTATTGAAAAATCATCAGGTAAAGAAACAATAACCATTGCCGGTGCCGGACCTGTTGGCGCCCTATTAGCGGTAGTTTTAGGGCGTGCTGGCTATCAAGTTAATCTATTTGAATCTCGTCCTGATTCACGCTCGCAGTCTATTTATCAAGGAAAATCAATAAATATCGCCTTATCCGATCGAGGCTGGTTAGCCTTAGAGTCTGTCGGCATTAGCCAAAAAATAAAATCGACAGCGATAGAGATGAACAAAAGGGTGATTCATGCCCTTGATGGCTCACTTACTGAACAAGCTTATGGTAAGGCAGGGCAAGCTATTTGGTCTGTATCGCGAGCAGAAGTAAATGAACAACTCCTCAACCTTGCTGAAGCAGAAACAAGCATAAATACCTATTTTGAACAAAGGCTAACGCAGGTTGATTTTAACAATGCCGTAGCCACCTTTACTCATGAACAAAACCAAAACGAAGTACACAGCGATTACTTATTTGGCGCAGATGGTGCATTTTCAAAAGTAAGGCGATTAGCACAAGAAACGCCAAGATTTAGCTATAGTCAATCTTACATGCCGCAATGCTATATTGAGCTGTATATTGCCGCGGTTGAAGGCGCTTGTGGTGATGAACGCTTTAAAATGGAAAAAAACGCATTGCATATCTGGCCTAGAAAAGATTTTATGCTGATCGCTTTACCCAATCCCGATGGTAGTTTCACTTGTACATTATTTTTAAATTTTGATGCAGATGATCAAAGCAAACCTTCTTTCAACTCATTAGCGACAAAGGCTGAAGTTAGCGAGTTCTTTCATGATAATTTTGCTGATGCGATGACTTTACTTGAAAACCCTGTTGATGACTTTATGCAAAAGTCTGCAAACCCGCTTTTTCTTGTCAGTGTCGATCCTTGGGTGGTTAATAACAAAGTCGCCCTAATTGGCGATGCTGCCCATGCCATGGTGCCGTTTTACGGGCAAGGCATGAACTGTGGCTTCGAAGATTGTCGCGAGTTAGGTTTATTAATAGAGCAATATCAAGGTAATTGGTCTGCCATATTCCCCGCCTATCAAAATGCTCGTAAAGAAAATGCCGATGCAATAACCAAACTTGCGCAGCGTAACTTTATTGAGATGAGCGAATTATCGGGTGATGCTAGCTTTTTATTACAGAAAAAAATAGAAGCGAAATTTCACCAATTATACCCTGATTTATGGACGCCGCTGTATTCAATGGTCACTTTTTCGCCCTATTTACCTTACGCAAAAGCACTGGTTATTGGTGAGCAGCAACAAGAAATCATGCAAACATTAATGGCTGATTTAGTACAAGTAGCTGATATTGACAAACGCTGGCAAGAAGATTTTGTTTATCAAAAGATGTATCACTTAGTTTTAGCAAAACCATTATTGCCCCATAACACTTTTATAAAATAATAACGAAAATACAAAAAGAGACCATTATGTCGAATTGCCCGCATGCTAACAGTAGAAAAGTTGAAAGTAATATTCACACTGACTTTGGTGATGAAATGTCTTATGACGATTACCTAAAGCTTGAGCAAATATTGTCAGCACAACAACCACTCTCATCAGAGCATGACGAAATGCTCTTTATTATTATTCATCAAAGCAGTGAGCTTTGGTTGAAACTCGCTGGACATGAATTAGATAGTGCAATTAGCTGTATTCAAGAAAATAACTTTGGTCCTGCATTTAAAGTTATTGCCCGAGTGAAACAAATCTTTATTCAACTAACCCAGTCGTGGAATATTCTGTCTACCTTAACGCCGTCTGATTACTTAAAATTTAGAGACGATTTGGGTAAATCTTCCGGTTTTCAATCGCAGGGTTATCGAAAACTAGAATTTATGCTTGGCAACAAAAATAAAGATATGCTCAAAATCCATAAAATCTCGTCTAAGTCTTACCTAGAACTTGAGCAACTACTGAATAAACCGAGCCTTTATGATGAAGTTATTAAAGCAATGACCAAAGCAGGCTTTAGCATCGATGATTCGGTTATTAATAGAGACTTTACCCTGCCTTATCAAAGTAATAAATCCGTTGTTGCGGCATGGCTCAAAGTCTATCAACAACCGGAAAAATATTTTGAGTTATATGAATTAGCGGAAAAGCTGGTTGATATAGAAGACTCTTTCCAGCAATGGCGCTTTAAACATATGTATACTGTTCAGCGTATTATTGGTCACAAACAGGGTACCGGTGGCTCTTCTGGCGTTAGTTTTTTGAAAAAGGCATTAGATGTTAGCTTTTTCCCTGAACTTTTTGAGGTTAGAACGTATTTGTAATACCTAAGTGAATATATTTATTAGCGATTCTGCTGGCGTATTTTATTCAATATATCAGCAGTAAAACCTTTTTTAAAAAGCTATCTATTTGATTTCACTTAAACTAAAGCGTATTATTCTTGACCAAATATTGCTAACAATATTTTAAAGTCAATGTGTGACTTAAGGTCAATTTCCATTTTGAACTTAATTTCATTTATCTATTTAAGCTATTTAGACTACTTTTCAAAATTAAAACTAAGGACAGTTCATGATTCGTTTTTGTAAGCTACTTTTCATTTCAGTATTTTCAATTCCACTCTCTACATTCTCAGCTCAAGTTCTGCAACTAAACAATAAAGACGCGTTAACGATTCAAACTGAAATCACAGTAGAAACAAATGTGGCTTTAGCCAACAATATGCCAATAAATAAGATAAGTTTAGCGAGCAAAGTACTCTCCTTGGCGAAGTTAAATAGTAATTACCAATTAAAAACCATTAATAAGAAAACTAACTCTTCCACAAAGCACCAACGTTATCAGCAATACTTCAATAATATTCCTATTTGGGGTAAGCAAATTGTTATTCATACTGATAAGTCATTAAAAATTAAAAAGCTCAATGGTACTCTTGCTTCGGGGATAGATGCCGATCTTTCATCGAAAACAGCATTAACTGCCAGCTTTGATTCAAAACAAATTTTAGCTACTATCAAACAGCATTACAGCAAACAGTATGAACTTGATTCGGGTAATACTAAGTACAGTCAAGAAAACGCCCAATTATATATTTACTTATCAGAAAGTAACAAAGCAAACTTAGTTTATTATGTTAACTTTTTATCACAAACTCCTACAGGTAAAATTGCCAAACCTGCTTTTATCGTTGACGCAACTTCAGGGAAAATTTTGAGCCAATGGGATAGTTTAAATTATGCTCATGCCACAGGGCCTGGCGGCAATACTAAGATTGGACAATATGATTATGGTGTTGACTATGATGCCTTAAATGTCACTGAAAACAGTAACATCTGTACCTTGGAAAATAGCAATGTGAAAACGGTTGATTTAAACCACGGAACTAGTGGTAATAGTGCTTATTCGTTTGATTGTCCAAGAAATGCTCACAAAGAAATAAACGGTGCATACTCTCCTCTTAATGATGCTCATTTTTTTGGTACGGCTATTTTCAATATGTTTAATGATTGGTATAGCGTTTCGCCATTATCATTCCAGTTAGTAATGAGAGTCCATTATTCATCGAGTTATGAGAATGCTTTCTGGGATGGTTCAGCTATGACATTTGGTGATGGTGCTAGTCGATTTTTTCCATTGGTGTCTCTAGATGTTTCTGCCCATGAAGTAGGACACGGAGTAACAGAACAAAACTCAGGACTAATTTACAATAATCAATCTGGGGGAATCAACGAAGCTTTTTCAGACATGATGGGCGAAGCCGCAGAATATTATGTTCGTGGTGATAATGACTGGCTAATGGGCGCAGATATTTTTAAAGCAGATGGTGCATTAAGGTATTTTGAACACCCATCGCAAGATGGCCGTTCAATTAATCATGCTGATGATTACTATAACGGTATTGATGTGCATTACAGCAGTGGTGTTTTTAATCGAGCTTTTTATTTGTTGGCAAATACAACTGGTTGGGATACGCGAAAAGCGTTTGATGTCATGCTTGATGCCAACCGCAATTACTGGACAGCGTCTACTAATTATATTGAAGGCGCTTGCGGCACTATCAATGCCTCTGATGACTTAGGCTATAACACTTTTGATGTTATCTTTGCTTATCAGCAAGTAGGAATCACATGTAATAACTTACCTTTTTTAGATAGCGATAGTGATGGAATGTCAGACTACTGGGAGTATATTTACGGCCTAGATTATAACAATCCTAATGATGCCAATACAGATTTAGATTTTGATGGTTTAACTAATATTGAAGAATATAACGCAGGCAGCTTCCCAAATAATATCGATAGCGATAGCGACACTTTAACCGACGATATCGAAGTTAACATCTATGGTACAAGCCCTGTAAATCCTGATACAGATGATGATGATCTTAACGATAATTTAGAAGTAAATAATTACCAAACTAACCCGCTAAACTCTGATTCAGATAGCGATGGTATGCCTGATGGTTGGGAAGTTTATTATCAATTGAATCCTCTTTTAGATGATAGTCTACTTGATAATGATAATGATGGACAAAGTAACCTAATTGAATATCAAAATGGTGGTAATCCAAATAGTGCAGAGGTTTTTGAAGTTAATCCAAATGACTCTTTTGTTAATGCTCAAAATATTGATTTTACTTTCTCTAACCGTTTATCACCAGATATTGGAGATACTACTACTAATACCTCAGAACAAATACCACATACAACGATTATAGGTACCGGTGATGATAGTCATGATTATTTTAAATTTACTGTCGATAAGACTCCCTCAATTGCTATATTAGATATTGATTATGGCTATAACCACGGAGGATCTTTTGATTCATATATAAGACTATACAATGGCAGCGGTAATTTAATAGCTGAAAATGATGACTCAAATTTTACTAATGGTCAAACTGGCAGTACTAGTAATCTAGACTCTTTTCTAACTTTTACATTTAATACAACGGGTATTTATTATCTGAAAGTTTCACAGTACTCACAATCCCCTATTCCTAGTAGTGCAACTTACTCTTTGCATGTCTCTTTAGAATACCCTCTCAGTGACAGTGATCTTGATGGAATGCCCGATGACTGGGAAGAGGAGTTTAATTTTAATAAACACGACGCTTCTGATGCTGATCTTGATAATGACGTCGATGGTTTAACAAATTTACAAGAATTTATCCAAGGCACGAATCCAACACTTGCTGATACCGATAACGACGGTTTAAGTGATGGTGATGAAATTAATACTTATCACACTAATCCATTAGAGACTGACTCTGATGATGATGGTTTAAATGATGGCGATGAAATTCATACATACTTAACAAACCCTTTAAATTCAGACTCTGATAGTGATGGTTTAAGTGATGGTGATGAAGTTAACACCCACAATACAAACCCCTTAAATATAGACAGCGATAATGATGGTTTAGATGATGGCTTTGAAATACTTTATGGTTTCGATCCTAACGTAGACAATGATGATGGCAGCAAAGATACCGATAATGATAATTTAACAAATCTTGAAGAATTTCAACTAGGGAGTAACCCTACTTTAGTAGACACCGATGGTGATGAACTAAGCGATGGAGATGAAGTTAATATTTACCTCACCAATTTGTTATTAGTAGATACGGACAGTGATGGTATGCCTGACGGTTGGGAAGTTAATTTCAACCTCCAGCCTTTAGTCGATGATGCAACTCAAGACCAAGATAATGACTCATTTACAAATTTAAAAGAGTATCAATACGAAACTGATCCAACAAACCCTAATTCAATACCACACTTAATAGAAGGCTACTCAATTGGTGGAAACAATCAACTATACAAATTCGATCTTATTATTGGAGAACAAGAATTAATTGGCTATACCTTAGGGTTAGATTTTGAAGGTATGGCTTTCTCACCTGAGCATGTACTTTATGCAGTAGAAGATACTAACAGTTCACTTTACATCATTGACCCTGAAACGGCTGAAACAACCTTAGTTGGCTCTTTGGGTATTGATATAGCACAAGCAGGATTAACATTCACTAACGATGGCACCTTATATATGGTACAAGGAGATGATCAAGGTGCATTATATACCATAGATATAACGACTGGATTAGCGAGTTTAGTAGGTGCATTTGAACCAGATAATATTGACTCTCTAGCATGGGACGGCAGTAAAATGTGGGCATTAGGTTCCTACGCCTTTAATACCTTGTATCGCATTGATCATAATAACGGTGTTACTACTGCTATTGGCAATTTAGGAGAAATCACGTTAACAAAGCAATCAGGACTAACCTCTGACCATTATGGCAACCTTTGGGGATTAGATGAAGACGGTTTTATCTTTACTATTGATAAAATGACAGGCTTAGCAACAAAAAAACATCAAATTTCTACTGGTTTCGAATCAATTGCTGTTGATGTTATTTTTGACAGTGATAGAGACGGTTTACCAGACTACTGGGAAGATTTGCACGGGCTAGATAAGAATAATGCTGATGACGCTATTCTAGATAATGATAATGATGGCCTAAATAATTTGAGAGAATATTTCAACGAAACCGATCCACAAAATACTGACACAGATAACGACGGTTTAACGGATGGAGATGAAATAGATATACATAATACCAACCCGATATTAAGTGATACTGATAACGATGGCCTTAGTGATAATGATGAGATTAACATTCATAACACTGATCCTAATCAAATCGATAGTGATTATGATGGCTTTGAAGATGCATGGGAAATTCTAAACGGTTTAAACCCTTTAATAGACGATACACAACTAGATTTAGACAATGATGGTTATACTAATATAATTGAATTTAAATTAGCTTTTGATCCCAATGACAATTCTTCAAAGCCAACACCTACCTACGGTTACGGTATAAATAATACTAACGGATTGTTAACAAAAATTGAGTTAATAAAAGGTACATCCCATCAAATTGGCAATGAACAATTTTATAATTTTACGGCCTTTGCTTTTAGTTCAAACAGCAGGCTTTATGCTAGCAATTATGACGGCCACCTGTATGAAATAAACCTAGTAACGGGGCAACAAATTAAGATAGGCCGACTGGGTATTGAAACAATGTGGGGCCTTGCTTTTGATCATAACGATGTTTTATATGGTATTAACAATCGAAACTTATATCAAATAAATACCGAATCAGGTGAAGCGTCATTGATTGGCGATACACAAAATCACTTTAATTTTTTAGCTTGGGATGGAGAACGTTTATTAGCTAAATATTATTCTTCTAAACAGCTTTTTGAAATTAATAGTAATAGTGGCTCCGCTGCCTTTTATAAAGAGTTAGAGCTGCAGAGTAACTTATATGAATTTACTTTTGATAACGAAGGCACACTCTGGGGGCAAATTAGCCGTGATGAGATTGTTTCAGTTGATGCTGATTCAAATCAATTGCTTTTAACAACAAAATTGAGTGAATCCTTCAATGAATTGACTGCAAACATATCCGTTGATAGTGACAATGATGGGATACCTGATTATTGGGAAGAATTTTATCACTTGAATATAAGTGATAATAGTGATGCTGAACTTGATAATGATTATGACGGTTTAACCAATTTCCAGGAGTTTGACTTGGGTACAGATCCAACAGTCAATGATAGTGATGGTGATGGTATTAGTGACAGTGATGAAGTGAATATTTATAACACCGATGCCTTGAATGCTGATAGCGACAATGATGGTGTTAATGATCATGATGAGATTAACACCTATGGTACCAACCCAAATTTACAAGACAGTGATAATGATGGACTGAGTGATTTTGAAGAAATTTTTAATTATTTCACCGACCCTTCAAACAATGATACTGATGGTGATGGTCTAGGTGATGGCTGGGAGCAAGAATTCGGCTTTAATCCACTAGTTGATTCCGGTGAAACGACACTAGATAGCGATGCAGATGGCTTAACTAACATGGAAGAATATATAGCCAACACTAATCCAAATCGCGCTGATACTGACTTCGATGGTTTAAATGATTATCAAGAGCTTAATGAAACCAATACCAATGTTTTAAAAGCTGATACCGATAATGATGATTTACCCGATGGCTGGGAACTAAGTTATGATTTCGATGCAAATACTGCTGATAGTGAGCTTGACAGAGACAACGATGGTTACAGCAATTTAATTGAATTCCAATTTGGCAGTCACCCCGTTAATAATAACGACACTCCTGCAGAGGTAATTGCTTATTCAATATCTAATGATAAAAAATTACATCGGTTAAACCTGTTAGCTCAAACATCTGAAGAAATTGCCAGTGAAATGCCTGAAAACTTGACTAGCATAGCAGTAAGTCCAGATGAAGTTCTCTATGTAATCAATATCAGCTCTGATAGTTTTTATCGTATCAATATAAATACTGGAAAAGTATCCTATATAGGTCTATTAGGGTTGAATCTATTTTCTAGTTACTCTGCGGGGCTAACATTTAATGAGCAAGGCGAGTTGTTTATGACAGTCAATGGCCTGTTATACACAATTGATACTGCATCAGGGCTTGCAACTGCAGTTGCAAATCATTACCACTATGGTTTTGATGCACTTGCTTATGATGGCAATACTCTTATAGCGCTAAAACATGACTATATAAACGATAACTGGGTTAATAAACTTTATAGCATTGATGAAGAGAGTGCCGAAAATAGTTTTATTAGTGAAAGTAGTTTAGAAACAGATGATTGGCTATATGATATTAGTGCTGATAGTAATAATCAATTATGGGCAGAGTCATATCATTCAATATACTCACTTGATAAACAAACAGCATTACAAAGTGTTGTTTTTAACCATAATTTAGCTAGTCAAAATATCACTATTTTTGCCATCCATGATAATGACAATGATGGTATTTCTAATCACTGGGAAGATAAATATGGTCTAGATAAAAATGATGGCTCTGATGCAGCTTTAGATAATGATAATGATGGCTTAAGTAACTTAGCCGAATATCAAGCTAAGACAGACCCTTTAAATGTAGATACCGATGGTGATGGTTTATCTGATGATGATGAAGTCAATCAGTATTTAACTGATGCTTTAAGTAATGATACTGATGGTGACGGTCTAACGGATAACGATGAACTATTCACCTACCATACCGACCCTCTTAATAGTGATTCTGATGAGGATGGTTTAGCGGATGGATGGGAAATCATTTATAACTATGACCCTTTATCTGACAGTGGTGAGGCCAATCTAGATGAAGACGGTGATGGTTTGAGTAACCTAGAAGAATACCAATTAGGTGGGCTACCAAACATGTTTGAGCTGCATAGCAAGGTGTTAATACTTGCTGATAATTCCACAGATAATAGCAGTGTGAACAACTTACAAAAGCAGATAAAAACGTTGGGGTTAAACAAAGTTTCCTTACTAATTAACGTTAACGATCTCGCTGCAAATCTGGAGCAAATAGATACTTTTATCATCCCGACAAGGTGGAATGATTTATTACAATTCCTCTCAGCAGAATCATTAACTGCAATACAAGAATTTGTCCATCAAGGGGGGACACTATTAACCTTTGGCACTTATTATAATCACAATATTTATTTGTTAAATAACATATTCAACTATAGCCTAGAAGCAGAGCAAATTTATTACTATTTTGATTCAATATTGCAGCAAAATAATATTGTCGGCTCTTGGTTTGAACTCGCCCCACCGATTTTAGAAAGCTTTAGTTACGTCAAGGCGATATACAACAATAGCTTACCAGAGTCAGCGAGAAACATTTATACCAATGGAAATGAGTTAACTTCTGTTTTTTCAAACAACGAGCAAAATGGACAGGTTATTCATATGGGTTACAATTGGGCCGAATATAATAGTCCTGACAGTTGGCAGTCATTACTTTCATTAACATTAAAATCGGCCATTTTAGATAGTGATAGAGATACCATCCCTGATATGTGGGAAGAACATTATGGTTTAGATAAGTATGATGCCAGTGATGCCATGCTTGATAACGACAACGATGGTTTAAGCAACTTACAAGAATTTAGGCTGGGTAGTGATTATCTTAATGCTGACTCTGATAATGATGGTTTACCGGACGGTTGGGAAGTTGAATACAATTTTGATGCTCTCAATTCCGCTGACGCAGAGCTAGATAATGACTTAGATGGTTTAACAAACCTGGAAGAGTTCACTTTAGGCAGTAATCCTCATTCTGAAGACTCTGACAATGATGGTTTACCTGACAACTGGGAGTACTCTAACAACTTGAACCTTATCGATGCTAATGACGCTGTAGGAGATAGTGATAATGACGGTTTAACTAATTTACAAGAATTTTCTTTAGGAACAGATCCTCAATCAGAAGATACAGATGGGGATGGCTTGCCAGATGGCTGGGAGTATACTCATAACTTAAATGCGTTAAATAGTGAAGATGCAGAACTAGACAGTGATCTAGATGGCTTAACAAACCTGGAAGAGTTCACTTTAGGCAGTAATCCTCATTCTGAAGACTCTGACAATGATGGTTTACCTGACAACTGGGAGTACTCTAACAACTTGAATCTTATCGATGCTAACGACGCTGTAGAAGATAGTGATAATGACGGTTTAACTAATTTACAAGAATTTTCTTTAGGGACAGATCCTCAATCAGAAGATACAGATGGGGATGGCTTGCCAGATGGCTGGGAGTATACTCATGACTTAAATGCGTTAAATGCTGAAGATACAGAACTAGACAGTGATCTAGATGGTTTAACAAATTTACAAGAATACAACCTTGGTACCAATCCACAATTACAAGATAGCGACGGTGATGGCGTTATTGATAGCGAAGATGAAAATCCAAACGACAGTACTATTGGGAATAACCAAGCACCTGTTTTTGTAACATTAAATGATATTACCATTGAGGCATTAGGGGCTGAAACTAATTTTGAATTACCTATTCCCACAGTAAGTGACAATAATGTTATTCCTCCTGTTGTTACTACATCTGATTTAGGCCCATACTCTCTTGGCTCACATCAAATAACTTGGACAGCAAGTGACTATGCGGGCAATGAAACGAGCACAGAACAAACGCTAACAGTTATAGACACCACAGCACCTGTATTTGGCATTGTTGATGGTACAACTATTTCCATTAACGCTCATGGTCGTTTAACCAATATCACCGACTTAATAGATGTAATGGCTTATGACCTTGTTGAAGGTGAAATTAATGCCCTGCCCGTTACTGATAATAGATTTGCATCAGGAAGTCACCAAGTTGAATTGCTTGCTTCAGACTTATCAAATAACGTAAGTACGATAACTGTAAACCTTCATATTATCCCACAACTCATTCTTGAAGCAGATATTAAAGTTAGTGCGGGCGGTCAATACCATAGTCTAATGACCTTAAGTGGCAAAGCTGTAGAATTTCCTGTCGATGTTAATTATCAAATAATACAAAATGATATTGTCATTAATGAAGGTAGTTCTGCGATTAATGATGGCAACCAAGGTCAAATTACTTTTGATATACCAAATAATGTATCTGCTACAGATAGTTTAATATTAAAAGTTGTAGAGGTAAGCAATGCAAGATTAAGTGCAATGCAACAAACCTCTCTACATATCATCGAGGATAATACTGCACCACTATTACAGTTGTCGATAAAACAAAACAATCAACGTGTCAGTGTTATTGACCCTGATAATGGTTTAGTTACTTTGAACGCTACTATAACTGATGTTAACTATCTTGATAGTCATGACGTAACTTGGTCTGTTACAAATAATGCATTTGTTGATACTACAAATGATAGTAATAATTTCACTTTTGAATTCGATCCAATAGAATTGACTCAGGGTAGATATCAAGTGCAGGCTTTGATTAAAGAGAATAATACTGCTGAATTACTTGAAGTTAATCAATCAATGCAAGTTATTGTTGAAAATTTAACAAAGCTAAGTTCTGAACTTGATAGTGATAACGACGGTGTCGTTGATAGTATTGAAGGTTATCAGGACAATGATGATGATGGCATTGCAGATTATTTAGATGATGAAAGTAGTTACCATATTTTAGCCAGTGCTGAGAATAGCCAGCCGATGCAAACTTTATTAGGTTATCGTCTCTCATTAGGCAATAACACGAAAGCAGCTCAAGGTGGGAGTAGCAAAAATGCCAGTTTAACGGTAGCAGAGCTTGCTACTAGTCTTAATGAAGATGCACCAAATACAGCAGATAACCATTTTATCAAAGTTTCACCACTATATAACTTCAATATTGATGGTTTTGATGAGCAAGGTAGTTCAATCGCTGTCACCATCCCTTTACCTAAAGGTGTTTCGATTCCACAAAATGCCGTTTATCGTAAATACAATATCCAGCAAGGCTGGTATACATTTGTTGAAAATAGTAATAATTCGATCAGTTCGGCCTTGATCAATGAACATGGCAACTGCCCGAGTACTATCTCTTCTCTGTATAAAGTAGGATTAAATACAGGTGATAATTGTATCCGCTTAATTATTGAAGATGGTGGTGCTAATGATAGTGACTTTATAATAAACGGGTCTATAACTGATCCTGGTGTCATCGCTGTTGAGCAGCCCAATCAGGCTCCTTTAATCTCAATTGATAGTAATAATAGTACTTTCAATGAAGGTGAAACTGTGACCCTCACAGCCCAAGCTAGTGACCCTGAAAGTGATAGTTTGACTTTTTCTTGGGTACAATTGTCAGGCACTACGGTAGATATGAATAACACAACTGATATACAAATAAGCTTTATTACACCCAATGTGGATAGTGATCAATCTGTAGAATTTGAAGTTACCGTGAGCGATGGTGATTTAGCAACCAGTGAAACAATAAGTTTAACTGTCGTAAACATTGTTCCTGTCAAAATTACTCCTCCCTCATCTGAAGGTGGTGGTGGAGGTTCAACAGCTTGGATAATAGTCATTTTAGTAATTAATCGCATAATAAAATCTAATAAATTGAAATTGGCGGCTTAAATTATTATAAAGGTAGATAGATAAATGACTGTGATATGGTTTAAGAAAAACACTTTGGTACATTTAATAGGGTCAAGCTTATTGTTAGTCTCACTTCTTTCATATGCCTTTAATACCAACAGTCAATTGGCAATATTACCAGAAGAAGTAACGAATAATGCTGTTAGCCACGTGGTGGTTAATAACGAGCACTATTTATTATCTTTTTCTGGCTTAAGCGTTGATAAAAACTATCAAGGGGTCCATAACAAAGCCTTTGCATACAGTGTTAAAAAGAACCAATGGCAGTCAATTTCACCTGTCCCTTTATCATCAGAGAACCTTAAATTAACCAATAACTTAGTCGGTCGTTTAGCCAGTGTTGCTACCGCAATTAATGACACGGCTTATATTTTTGGTGGCTATACTGTTGCAAAAGATCACACCGAAGTATCCATTGCTGATGTGTATTCTTACTCGTTATCTACTGATAGTTATAAATTACTGTCGCCTATGCCTGTACCTGTCGATGACAGTGTCGCCCTGACCTATCAAGAAAAATATATCTATTTAGTTAGTGGTTGGCATAACAGCGGTAATGTTAACTTAGTGCAAATGTACCATACGCAAACCAATGAATGGCAACAAGCAACGCCTTTTCCAGGCAAGCCTGTTTTTGGCCATGCTGGTGGGATAGTTGACAATAAAATGCTTGTCTGTGACGGTGTGGCAATCAAGGTGCATGAAAACGCAAGAAGAACTTATCAAGATGAAGCCGCTTGTTATTTAGGAGTTATAGATAACAAGAATCCTAGCAATATAGACTGGCACATTATTAAACACCCAACTAATAATGCGCGATATCGTATGGCTGCATTAGGTTTAGCTGATTCAAAAGAAGTAGTATTTATTGGGGGTAGTGATAACCCATATAACTATAATGGCATTGGTTATAACGGTAGTCCGTCTACGCCCAATAGTGAAATTTGGCAGTTTGATTTAACAAGTCAACAATGGCATATAAGTCACAGCAAAACCTCGACGATGGATCATCGAGGCTTATTACAACTCAATGGAGAATTACTCACCATAGGCGGCATGGCTATAAGACAGCAAGTACTCAATAGCATTAACAAATATCCTGTTAAATAACTGTTATTGCATTCTTTGACCGACTATTTTTTTGGGCTTTTAAACAAGTGGTCTATCGACATACCACCTAGAAGATTATTTATTACCACAAAACTCGCATTACTGTTCTTTACCATATTATTAACAAAACCAGGTAAGTAATTTGTTTTAGCAATATAAGCATCAATATTAAAGCCAAATACATCTATTTGATTAATAATCTGCTCTGGTATCGCAAGACGCGTAGCTAGCAAAAAGGTTCGTGTTAGACGGTATTGGCGCAGGTCTTTTAAGAAAAATATTTCATATTTAAAACCATCCCCTTGCGCTTTTTTGGGTGCAATCAAACAATCAGCTAATAAAATGGCTACCAAGGTATAGTCCTGCTCAATAGTATTGGTTTTATTCAGCTCTATTTTAGGACGAGCTTCCCCTTCTCTTTGCTTCATAATGGCTACATCTGTTGATGTTACCATTTCTACTGACTCAACAACTATTCCCATACTTGCCGCCATAGACATAATATCTATGACCTCGTTTTGAGAATGTTTTTCAATTAAAGAAACAACGACATTACCCACTGATGACATGGTAACCCTATATCCATTAGTTTTAGTTACTTAAATCATACTTGATATTAACACGCCAACCAAGGTTAATTAGCGCGTACTTCAGCAATAAAATTAAGGTAAGCTAGTGCACATAAAAAGTATTAATGGCTACCAAAGGAATACGTAAATGTTTTCATTAGACGAATTATTGCAAGCACATGACTTGGTGCATAGTTTTTTCCCCGGAACACCACAATACAATTGGCCACAACTTAGTGAAAACATGGGTTGTGAGGTTTGGGTTAAGCATGAGAACCATACACCTACAACCGCTTTTAAAGTGCGCGGAGGTATTGTGTTAGTTAACGCTTTAATGAAATCAGCGCAGCCACCCAAAGGATTGATTTCGGCCACTGTTGGAAATCATGGCCAAAGCTTAGCTTTTGCCGGAAAACAGGCTAATTTACCGGTAACCATCGTTGTACCTGAAAATAATAATGAAGATCAAAACCGTGCAATAAAGTCTCATGGCGCCAATTTGATTATTCATGGTCATGATTTTGAAGCGGCTCGTCAACATAGTTTACAACTACAACATGAATTAGGGTATCGTGCGGTCGCGCCTTTTGAACAAGAGCTAGTGCTCGGTGTTGCTACCTATGCATTAGAGCTTTTTAATGCCGTCAAAGAAATTGACACCGTTTATGTCCCCATTGGAATGGGTTCAGGTATTGCTGGATTAATTCAAGTGAGAGATTTACTTGGCTTAACAACGGCAATAGTTGGTGTCGTTGCCAAAGGCGCACCGACATTTGCCTTATCCTTAGCCGCAGGAAAAATTATCAATACGGAAACGGCAGAAACCATCGCAGATGGTGTCAAAACCCGCTCACCGATGAGTGCAGCTTTTGAAATAATACAAAATGGCTGTGAACGCATTGTACAAGTCAGTGATAATGATATTGCCAAAGCTATGTTGCAGTATTATCAAACGACCCATAATCTAACTGAAGGTGCAGGCGCGATAGCCTTAGCGGCCCTAAATAAAGAAAAAGCGCAAATGATTGATAAAAAAGTAGCGCTTATTTTAACGGGTGGCAATATCGATTATAAGCGCTACACCCAATATATTAATGGCATAACCTAACCATTAAAATAATTTTTATAACCGTTATTTAACTAATAGCTGCTTTGAAAAAGCTTTTCTCTGCTGAGAGTTGTGCTTGTACTATTGGTAGTGCAAGTAAACGCTCATTATAGCTAAATATTTTTGGCCAATTAGATTGTTCAATTGAATATTCGGCATGCAATAAACTAATTAAACAAGAACCTACAGCAAGGTCTGCAATAGAAAAATCATCTCCTACCAACCAAGCTTGTTCAGTTAAACGTGATTCTAACAAGGTAAATACTTTAGGTATTAACGTTGTTAATATTTCATCTACCCTGGCTAAATCTGTTTCATGTTTAAAAAAAATAGGTCCAACAACACGTTGAAAATATAGTGCCCCTGTCGCTTGCATCAATTCTGTATCTGCCCATTCTTCAAACCATAACGCTTGGGCATAATCTTCATTATTCTCAGGGTATAATGAATTTTCACTCGCTGTGCGTTCTAAATAAGCAATAATCACAGAAGAGTCTGCAAAGGTCGTTCCTGCATCGGTTTTGTAGCCTGGTACTTTACCTGTTGGACTCGCCTGACGAAATTCCTCATCTTCACTACCTGGTATAGTGTTTTTTATTTCAAAAGGGATATTTTTATGTGCATGCGCTAGCATGGCTTTTCGTACAAATGGCGATGGTGAAACACCGTATAAAATTGACATTGTCTCTTCCTTCTCTAGTTGGTTATTATAGAATTACCAAAACAGAATAAACCAACCGGTCGGTATAGTCAATTACTCTTTAAATACTTGCTCAAACCAACGATCCATAGACTCAAATAATTCTACCGTTGCTTTTCTACTTGGATCTAGTAGCTCATCAGTCGATTGTTCAATACTACTATATATCTCTTGTGAGCTATTCTTGACTTGTTGCCAAGCTTCATTAGCAAAGTTTGCTGAATCGTGCTTTCCCTGTGATAAGCACGCTTGCATATCAAAAGAGTCGTTTTCCCCAAATAAAATATTGGCGTCATCATTCAATGTGCGTTTTTCTTCACAAAAATGACTTATTTCAAGGTAGGTTAAGGTGCCAATAACGGCTACCGTTCCAATAGTTGCAGCAGAAACAGCGGTAACAGCCACTTTCTTCCCTGATCGTTTAATAAATCGCTTAGACACATTAGCACTTTTGCTTTTATGTCTTTTTTGCATTTTATGCACTATCTGCTTAGCTTGCGTTAAATGCGCTAATTCGGTAAGAGGCATCGCAGCATAACCAAACAAAGCCAGCACATTAGCGAAGAAGAATTTAGCGGTAACGAATAAAGCACAACCCGTAAAAATCAGTGTCAATAAAACTGCTTTCATATACAGTCCTTCTTTTCTAAGGTGTTATTCGTCAGCGAAGATGCCAACATAGGTATTACTGGTACTGGTTTTACTGGCTCTATACATGCCCTTGGTATTAAATGGTAAACTAATATTGCCTTTAGTATCTACAATGATCACACCACCAGTTCCGCCTACAGGTTTAAGTACATCATGGATAACTTCATTTCCTGCCTGCTCTATTGTTTTACCTTGGTATTGAACCCTAGCGCAAATGTCAGCCGCAACATTGTAGCGAATGAAATATTCACCATGACCTGTAGCAGAAACTGCACAGCTATCATTGTCTGCAAAAGTGCCTGCACCAATAACAGGAGAATCACCAATACGGCCAAAGCGTTTACTGGTCATGCCACCAGTGCTGGTAGCGCTAGCTATATTACCTTTACTGTCTAAGGCAACCGCGCCCACAGTACCAACTTTGAATTCTGTATCTAATGCTTGATGTGCTGCTTGATAGTTTTTATTGGCTGCTTCAGCTGCCTTTAATTTCTTTTTAGCTCGTAGCAAGGCTTTATATCGATGCTGGGTATCGAAAATTTTATTATCTACAAGCGGAACACCTTGAGTTTTTGCAAACGCTTCCGCCCCTGCTCCTGATAACATTACGTGAACTGACTCTTCCATGACTAAACGAGCAAGGTTAATAGGATTTTCTATATGCTTAACTCCTGCAACAGCGCCTGCGTTTCTATTTTTACCATACATAATGGAAGCATCCATTTCATGGGTTTCGTCATAGGTATAAACAGCACCTTTGCCGGCATTAAAAAAGGGTGAATTTTCAAGAATATTAACGGAAGTAGTTATCGCATCTAAGCTACTGCCGCCTTTTGCTAATATGGCATAACCCGCCTCTACCGCTTCTGATAATTTCGCTCTGTAAGCTTTTTCACGCTCAGGTGTAAACTTTGATTTTTTGATAGTGCCTGCTCCACCATGAATTGCGATTGCAATGCGTGTTGCTGGCTGAAGTTGTTCAACAGGAACTTCTGCCGTGCCTGTTTTTGCCAAAAGTATGCTTGTCAGCACAATACCAAGCTGCAAGCCATTTAACGTGATTCTTCTCATAAATAAACCAATAATAATTTTTGATTTACTCAATTTGAGTCAATATTGCCTTGATTGCAAGCCTAGCTAGCATTTTTAATCCATTTCGATTGATAAACGTTAATAATGACAAAGACATTCATCATGCTATTTCCCTGCAAATAGTTAGTTTTCAGGACTCGTTACCAATTCCTGCTCTAATAATTCAAAAATACTTTGATAGCTGTCTTTCAAAGTTTGGTGTGCTTGTTCATTTATGCTCTCATTAGCAAGTAACGCTTCAATATCGATTGTTTTTTTATGAAGATCCATCGCACTAACATTGCCAGAAATACCTTTAATTTTATGGATGACCTCTCGCATAGCATCATAATCTAACTCTTTGTATGCCTGATTATAATCAATAAATAACGGTGGCATTTCCTCGATAAAAAGCTGTAATAATTTTTCCAACATTAATTCATTATTACTAATGCGCTGCAACAGTTTATCTTTTTGCCAAATGTTCGACTGATTATCTATATCCTTGCTTGATTGTATAGAGCTACTTTCTTCTTTAACTAATGGTGTTTGCAATACTGACTGTGGTTGAGTTTCCCTCACTTGATGGGATTGATTCAGCCAGAATATTAATTTCTTTTTCAGAGATATAGGATCGATTGGCTTGGTCAAATAGTCATCCATTCCTGCTGCAAGACATTTCTCTTTATCCCCTATCATGGCATTAGCTGTCATTGCAATAATAGGAATATTTGAATAACAACCGCCAGCGGCGCCTGCCCTAATCTCTCCACTAGCCTGATAGCCATCCATTTCTGGCATTTGGCAATCCATTAAAATAAGATCATAAGGGGTATCTTCTGCAGCTAATTTTAACGATTGTAAAGCTTCTAAACCATCGGCAGCGATATCAACATTAACGTTAAATTCTGACAGAACTGCACGAGCTACCTCTTGATTAATTCTGTTGTCTTCTACTAAGAGAATACGACTATTTTCTAATTGTTCTACAGACGCTAAATTATCTACACCAGTATCTACTGCGGGTTTTTCATGCTTACAAGTTGAAAGAAAGTGATGAGTGATTAATGGCTCTGCTTGCTGAATCAATTCAGAATCACTTAAAGTTAATGCTAAAGTATCAAACAAGTCTGCTGTGGTAGTGGGTTTTGGAAAGTAAGCGTCAAAACCAATATCGGCAAAAAACTTAGCATCCCCTCTGGTTGCCATTGATGTCATCATGACTAACTTAAGGTCAGTTAGATTTGGTAGGTTCCGTATACATTTACCTAATTCTGCACCGTCCATGTAGGGCATTTGCATATCTAAAAATGCTACTTTAAAGTCTATATCTGCTTTTTCTAACAATGATAAAGCTGAAATACCATTATCAACTTCGGTGACATTGGCTCCCCAAAGTTCTAACTGCTCTCTTAATACAATGCGGTTGGTTTCATTATCGTCAACAACCAATAGGTTCACCCCTTCTACATCAACATTAGGGATCACTGGTGAAGATTCTTGGCTATTCGTTAATATTAATTGAAAACTAAATACACTGCCTAGATCTGGCTGGCTTCTAACAGAAATGTCTCCTGACATTAGATGGCATAGTTGCTTTGATATCGCTAAGCCTAAGCCTGTGCCGCCAAACTTACGTGTTGTTGACGCATCTACTTGCGTAAAGGATTCAAATAAATGCGGTACCTTATTGCGTGGAATGCCAATACCGGTATCACATACATCACATTCAAAAAGAATTTGGTTATTGTCCAGTTCAGTAGTATGTGCTCTTATGGTTATTTCGCCTTGTTGTGTGAATTTAATAGCATTACCGACAATATTAGTTAAAATTTGGCGAATACGTCCAGGATCACCTTTTACATGACTTTGATTTATTTTGTTCACATCAAGGATAAATTCAAGGCCTTTTTCTTGTGCCTTAAAAGCCATAGTTTCCGCAAAAACACCTAGCATATGACGTAAATCAAAATCTAACATTTCTAAATCTAATTTACCTGCTTCTACTTTTGAAAAATCAAGAATATCATTAATTAGTGTAAGTAATGATTCCGCACTAGACGTTGCTAGCTGTACTCTATGCTGTTGGTCTTCATCCAGTTTGCTCCGATTTAGTAAGCCTAACATGCCTAAAACACCATTCATTGGTGTTCTTATCTCATGACTCATACTGGCTAAAAACTCTGCTTTATGTTGAGCTGTTGCTTCGGCAGCTTCTTTCGCATGTAGATGAGCAAGTGCAGCTAGCTTAATTTCACTTATATCATAATTAACACCTATAATTTTACTCGCAACGCCTTTATCATCGGCTTTTACTACCCCAACAGCTTTTATGTACTTAACTTGGTTGTCTGCTAAGACAATGCGATATTCATCGCTAAAGTTAATTACCTGCTCAGTTGCTTGAGTCATCAAAGCGACAGATCTCTCAATATCATCAGGGTGAAGAAAGCTATGCCAATCTATGGTTTCAGGTGATGTCTTGCTACTATCAAGGCCATATAGATTGTGCATTCCTTCATCCCAGTCACTGCTAAATTTAGTTAAATCAAATTCCCATATGCCAATATTGGCTGCCTGTGTTGCTAAGCCAATACGCTCGTTGATTTTTTCAATTTCCTTCTCTCTTTGAAGCCTTTGCTCTTCAAGTGTTTTTTCTTTCGAAATATCGCGAATAACCCCTGTATAAGTGACTCCTTCCTCTCCTTCCACTTTAGTTATCGCAAGATGAATAGGAAAAACATGACCTGATTTATGTATTGCTTCTAACTCTCTTCCTATTCCTATTATTTTATCAATACCACTCGTTCTATTGTTTTCAATAAAATTGTCGTGTTCTGTAGCATACGAACTCGGCATGAGCAGTTTGACATTTTCACCAATCACATCGGCTTCTTTACAACCAAACATACTTTCTGCGGCTTGGTTAAAGCTTGTTATGTTACTCTTTTCATTAATGGTAATGAACGCATCAACTGTAGAGTTTAAGATAGCTGACACTCTTTCACGGGCAAATTCACTCTCCTGATTTAGCCGTATATGTTGTAGTAAAGAGTCCTCCATTCGTATAAATAAATTGTGAAAATTGCGAGCCATAATACCAATTTCATTGTTTAAACCTATAGGCAAGTTTCCAATAGAGGTATTATTGTTTTCATATTCCTCCAATGTAGTAATAATGCTATTTATCGGGTTAGCAATCCTCCTAGACACTAATAGCGTTAGTCCGAAGGCAACAATAGTTAATGCGAAGCCTAGTAAAACACTACGAATCTTTAGTGACTCTAAATCAGCTAACATACTAGATAAATCACGTAATATAACGAGCCTAATAGATTTAGTATGCCCAAATCTATCCAAGTCCATTAAGTGATACTGCCCTACATACTGACTCTCTTTAATGAAAACATCATCAAGGTACGTTTCTTGTAAATCATTATTCATGGCCTCTTTTATTTGCAAAAATTCGTCCTGTATCAATACAGGCTCACCGAATTCAAAAGCAAATGTTTTTTCAGGATCAGGGTGAACTAAATAGTCACCATTTTGGTTTGCTAAAAAATAACTTAACTCTGCTGGTAAGCTTGATTTCAGCTCTTTAGCTAAATGGTTAAAATCAACTTTTATTACTATTGCACCAAACACCTCTCCTAAAGAAGAGAAAACAGGCGTTGCTACACTTAACAGTGGCCTTTGAGGACTGATTAGTCGCTCATTTTCTTTTAACAATGCAATTGAAGAGAAATAAACCTCACCCAAATTAAGATTCGATGTGGCATTAATAATGTCAGTACTCCCTTTACTCAAACGCGAATTAGGAGTTTGTATTGGCCCGTTTCCTATATTTTTGACTTTAGCTAGTTCTGAGCCATTATTATCGAACTTCACATAGCTTAATTGAAAGTATTGTTTTTTCGCTTTACTTAATTCGATAAATATTTGTGTTAAACGTTGATGCCATAATTGATAATTCACTTGATCATTCGCTTCATGTGCCTTAATTAGCCCCATTACAGGGGGGGTATTGCTTAGAAAGAGTAAATCAGCATAAGCTTGGCTGTAGAGTTGTTCAATTATAGGTTCAACTAATTTAGCTTCTATCGTTAACTCTTTATGCTCTTGTTGAATTAATAACCTCTCACTCTCATTATAAAAAAGCATCGTGACTAAAATAGTGATTGATATTGCAAGTAAGAAGCCCCCTGCCGATATTTGCGCAATCAATGAATGTTTTGTTTTTCCAATCTCAATAATTCCCGGTATTGCTTTTTTACTTACTAACGCATTTGTATCAAACTGCTTGGTAACTTCTTTGCTAACAGATTGTGTAGCTATGTTTGCTTTTAAATCAAAAGCAATACCTAGAAACACGCTCCCGTAAGCAACAATTTTCAATGCATGAGCAATATTAAAATGGTTATCAAATAAGGCTGCTGAACCAAATGCCATGTGAATTTGAGTAATAATTTCGGGACAAACGCTAAGCAATAAACCGAATTTGGCTAACGAAGGGTTAATGCGATATAAATTCCAGAACAATACGCCTGCCAAAATAAAAAAACCTAATGGCAATACATCATAAGGTCGAGTAATTAAAGCTTTTGTGAACATGGTTTGCGGTAGGCTCTCACTGTTGGCTGCTAAATGAACACTAATATAAGCCACTAGAACAAAGCAGAAACCAATGAGGATTAAAGTCTTACCATGTTTATTTTGTCCTTCATTTACGCTATTAGGGTGATCATATTTCTTATACAGCCAAAAACTAAGTAAAGTGCCCGTTATCATAATTATGGAATTAAAAATACGCGAAAAAGCCCAGGTAAAGGGAATGAAATCAGTATTTGCTGCTTTTGCTTCTAAAATACGGGTTGCAGCAAGTGTATGAAAAGCATCAACTGAGCCCGCACAAAATAGCGCCATACCTATGACTGGAATCGCGACATCACCACGGATACGGTAGTGCACTATTGATATAACAAAAGCTAACATGGCTAAAATAACAGCAGACCACTCTAAAATGGTGTGATGTAAAGCCCCCGAGAGAGCATAGAATAAATCATTAGCGCTAATGGTGTTACTGGTGATTTTTTCAATGGGAATAGGTGTTTTTGTCGAAGCAAAATCAACACCAAACAAGTTAAGTGTTACTGGTAATAAACAAATAAAAATGACTAATATAGTGCTATGTAAACGAGTGAAATGACTAAAAAACCATTTGGCGTTTTTACTATTATTACTGTTGATTTTATTAGTATTACTGGTATTACTGCTTTCTGTGATTGAGCTGTCTTGTTCCCGGTGCGCTTTATTCATAACATTAACCCCATGAGTTATGGTATTAACATTAGCAGGTAATAAAAAAAGAACAAAAAAAACAGCGCAAATTTGCGCTGTTAATTAAAATAAGTAGCTGAAAAAAAACACTTGTGATTACAACATGATGTAACTAGCAATAAAGTAAGCGATTAAAGCCAATATGCCACCAAATATAGCATAAGGCAGTTGGGTTTTAACATGCTCAAGTAAGTCACAGCCCGACGCAATAGCTGAAACACAAGTGGTATCAGAAATGGGAGAGCAATGATCGCCAAAAACACCCCCGCCCAATATCGCCGCAATCACCAAGGAAGGCGGCAAACCCAATGATTGAATAAGCGGCACGCCAATAGGGATAAGTATGGCAAATGTTCCCCACGATGTGCCGGTACTGAAAGAGATAATACCACCGGCAATAAATAACATTGGCACCACAAATAACAGAGGTAAATTATCGCCAACAAAACCAGCAATAAATAACCCGGTTCCTAGCTCTTTTAAACTTGAGCCTAGGGTGAGTGAAAACAAGACAATAGTAACTAAAGGTAATAACTCAGCCAAACCTTCAAAACCCACATCAACAAGCTCTTTATGTGAGAAACGTTTAGAAAATAGCAATAAGAAATAGGCTATCGCTAGCGCCAAACAAGTGGCGTAAAGTACTGACTCCCCACCGCTACCTTGGGTAATGTCGCCCTCTCCGGTCCAATACATAAAAAAGAACATACCCAACACCATGCTGAGTAATGGCACTACCATAAATCTTGCTTTGCTCGGTGCAATTAACTCTTCTTTTAAACTATCTTCGGTCTTTACTTCGAGTTTGTGCAGTTCAAGTTCCGACTGTTTCATTGGACCATGCACTTTATCAGTGGCAATCGTATAAGCCACCATTACTAACGCAATAATGGCATAGAAATTAAAAGGAATAGTGCCCCATAAAATCGACATTGACGATTGCTCTAACTCGTAGTTATTGAGTAGCCCCAATACATAGGCTCCCCAGCCATTAAGTAAAACTAAAATACAGACAGGTGCAGACGTACTGTCAATAATAAAAGCTAATCGAGCTCGACTCATTTTAAATTTATCAAATAAGTCTCGCGATAAAATACCAGCAGTTAACACACTAAGATTAGATTCGATAAAAATCACCATGCCAGTAAACATAGTGACCGTACCCACTTGCCGTCTATTTTTAGCTATGCCTTTACTAACAAGTTTATTTACCATGGCGGTCACGCCACCAGAATTTCTTACATAAGCAAGTAAAGCACCGATGAGTAAACTAAACACGAGTAAACGCGCGTTCCCTGGCGAACTTACCACCGAGATAACACGTTCCATTACGCCTAGAAAACCAAAAAAGAGAGGGTTAGAATGGTCATTGATTGCAAGGAGAAACTCTGAACTAAAAACGGCCATTAACAACGCTAGTATCACTTCTTTTTTCCAAAGCACAACTGCAATTGCTATCAGTGGCGGAATTACCGACAACCATTCCATATAAAACCTTTATTATTATATTTAAAATCCGAAACAGTTTGGCAAATACAAATAGAGTATTCAAGCCTTATAATGTTAAGGAATTGTTTTTAGATTAATAAAAGTCTAAATGTGCCTAAGTTCGACCATGCTAACGCTTTTCCATTGCATTACAGGCTTGAGTCTTAGGCGTATAAAATATTTAACATAATCGACCACTGCTGATTCTGGTTTTTCATAGAAGATCCTGAGTAAGCTAACAAATTTTCGATATCGACATGCAAATACCTTTATTTTCTTTTTTGTCATCTTTAGTGAAAATCTCTAGAATTAACTTTCAATTGGGATAGTTCATCGGTCAAATCAATTAATTTTCCAGCAATAATATGGGTCACTTCTCCTTCACGCTCTAATATGCCGACGACTTTCATGACTTTAGCCGTAAGGTAAACTTTTTTTTGCGCTCTAGCAGTTCCTCCCCAAATAATGACATTAATATTACCGGTATCATCTTCCAGTGTCAGAAAAGTGACCCCTGAAGCCGTGCCTGGAGACTGCTTTCCCGTAACAACCCCCGCCACACAAACAAAAGCTTTGTGATGCATATGTATAAGCTCATTCATACGAACAAACTTACTCAATTTTCCAGACTCTGCTAATAAAGTGACAGGGTGTTTATGTAGCGATAAGCCCATTGCTTTATAATCCTCTGTGAGCGTATCAAATTCACTAGGAATATATTGATGGTCATTTTTTTCGGATGAAAGGCCGCTAAATAATGGCAATTCAGTTTCAGCATTCATGATTGACCACCGAGCAGAATATCGATTACCTGACAATACCTTTAGTGCATCTGCTGATGCTAATAATTCAATATCCCGTCGACAAACCTTCGATGATTTAAGCTCTGCAATGTCAGTAAAACCGCCCTTAGGGCGAAAAGCTAACAAGGTATCTACAGTCGTCTCACTTAAGCCTTTGACTATACGAAACCCCAAACGTAAGGCATAACTTTGGTTATCTTTAACCATGTCATGCTGATATTTAGAGTTGTTAATACAAACAGGCAACACCACAACGCCGTGTCTTCGCGCGTCTTGAATAAGTTGTGATGCACTGTAAAACCCCATTGGTAAACTATTAAGTAATGCGCTGTAAAACACTTCAGGATAATAGTATTTGAGCCAAGCAGATGTGTACGCTAACACAGCAAAGGAGGCAGAGTGACTTTCTGGGAAACCATATTCGCCAAAACCGCAAATTTGTTCAAAGATACGCTCTGCAAAAGTAGTTTCATAACCTCTAGACTCCATGCCTTTGATTAATTTGGATTTGAATTTAAATAGCTCGCCATCTTTTTTCCACTTAGCCATTGCGCGTCTAAGTTGATCAGCCTCACCGCCAGTAAAGCCTGCTGCCACCATCGCTAATTTAATAACTTGCTCTTGAAAAATGGGCACACCTAATGTGCGAGATAATACTTCTTCTACAGCTTCTGAAGGGTAAGATATAGGCTCCTCACCATTTCTTCTTTTAAGGAAGGGATGAACCATGTCACCTTGAATAGGGCCTGGGCGCACAATAGCAATTTGTATCACTAAATCATAATAACAAGCGGGGCGAAGCCTAGGCAGCATACTCATTTGAGCTCGGGATTCTATTTGAAACACACCAACCGTATCCGCCTTTTGTATCATGTTATACACATTGGCATCATCTTGCATGCGAGTAATGCCTGCAATACTTAAATCCTTTTGATAGCACTGACGAATTAATGAAAAGCACTTTCTAATGGCTGTTAACATGCCTAATGCCAGTACATCTACTTTCAATAGACCTAAACTTTCCAAATCATCCTTATCCCATTGAATAACGGTACGGTTTTCCATAGTGGCATTTTCTATGGGTACTAATTCATATAAAGGACCCGATGAAATAATAAACCCACCTACATGCTGTGATAAATGACGAGGAAACCCCATTATTTCCCCCACCAAATGAATAAACTGCTGGCCTTTCAGTGACTCTGGCTGAAGGCCTAATTCAACAATTTGTGCTTGCCAGCTCAACTCTCTGTCTCTACGGTTAACATTTTTAACAAAAAAATCTAATCGTGTTTCAGCAATATCTAGGGCTTTACCAACGTCGCGTACTGCACTCTTAAAGCGATATGAAATAACCGTAGCTGCTAATGCTGTTCGCTCCCTTCCGTATTTTTGATATATATATTGAATAATTTCTTCTCGGCGCTCGTGCTCAAAATCAACATCAATATCAGGTGGTTCATTACGTTCTTTACTAATAAACCGCTCGAATAACACCGATATTTGTTGCGGGTCGACAGCCGTGATTTCCAAACAATAACACACGATAGAATTTGCGGCCGAGCCGCGACCTTGATAAAGGATGCCTTGAGATTTTGCAAACATGACGATGTCATGAATGGTTAAAAAGAAAAAAGGATAGTTAAGCGCCTCTATCAGCGTTAATTCTTTATCAATAATTGCTTGTATTTTGCTATCAACTCCGGAAGGAAATCGTATTTCAATGCCTTTGGCTACCAACTTTCGCAAATAACGCATAGGCGTATAGCCTTGAGGAACTAGCTCACTCGGATACTCATACTGAAGCTCACTCAAACAAAAAGTGCATTGATTAGCTATATGCGTACTTTCATCAAGCCATTCTTTAGGAAACAACTTGCTAAGCTTTTCTTTAGAGCGTAAAGCTTGTTCAGTATTCGACAATAGCAACCTACCAGCTTTTGATATGCTTGTACCTTCACGAATAGCGGTCAGAGTATGCAGTAAAGGAAGGCGCGTAGCATTATGCATTAATACACCACCACAAGCGGTTATGGGAATATTTAACGAACGTGACAAGCTTCGACAGTGCTCTGCGTACTCTTTTTCATTACTGTGCAAATGGTTTTGCACGCCAATCCACAGCCGCCCCTGATGATGTTTGTAAAGTCGCTTGCCACACGCTTCATCTGATTTTTCACCAAGTGGTAACCAAATAAGTAAGCAATGTTTAACAGAGGTTAAATCCCACTCTGATAATTCATACTCTCCTTTAGCACTTCGACGGCGTGCATTGGTGATAATTCGACAGAGTTCAGCGTAGGCGGTTCGGTTTGGACAAAGTAATACAAGCTTTAATGTCGGCTCAAGTTTAAATAGGCTACCAACAATCAATTTAAGTTGGAGCTTATGTTGCTTTATAGCCGCATATGCGCGCACAACATCAGCAACGGAGCATTCATCAGTGATAGCTAGCGCTGAATAGCCCAGAAAATTAGCTTGAATCACTAGCTCTTGAACATGTGAAGCGCCTTCTAAAAAGGAGAAGTTACTTTGGCAATACAGCTCAGCGTAATTCATTCGCTAACAAAAGCCATCAGCTAAAAGCACCATGAAGAAACCACTCCTTGGTGTGATTTCTAAAGATCCATAACCAACGCCCTTCTGTGCTACGAGCTACAAAATAATCTCGTACAATAGGATGGCCATCCCACCAACCTGTCGCTATTCTCTCTGGCCCCTGAACAATAGAAACTTTATCTGTTAAGCGCTCAGGTTTTGGTAACAATAAACTAGGCCGCAACTTATTTTCAACGGACAAAGTAACTGCAGTGGAGAATGGCTCGCAAAACTGACTGGTTAGTTCTGGCCTTGCATCTTCAGTAAGAGTAAGCCCTGTTATCGCTTGTTTTCCTAGTTTGGCTTGTAGAAGAGAAAGTAACTCCAATGGTGAGGTATTACCTTGGAACCCAGAGAATAAATCTACTGCTATAATCTTCTTCGCAGCTACATGGCTAGCAAGAAGCGTTATACTATGAACTGGCGATTCAATCTTAATGGACTCTAGCGTCAATGAAGAAAGTGTTAACCACTTTTTTGCTGTGTTATCTCCTTGTGCTGAATTAACAACCAATTCAACATTACCCGCATCTCGTTGGTGTAATGTAATGGTTATTTCATGTGCTACTTGCTCTCTTAAGGTAAGAAAGCTTTCTAGTTTATGAAGTAAAAGCGTTATTGGACGCACTAGCCACTGAGTGTTTTCAATATCAAATAACAACTCTAAGCGTCGTTTAAACTGTATTGGCGGAATATAAAAATTAATGGGATGTTGAAAATCTCCCGTTAATCTTCCTACGTAATTGACCAATGAAATATCAAAACGCTTAGCAATGTCTGCAATAGGTATATTCAACAATGCTTGTAAATTATTCACCCCGATCCGATTAAGCTTCTCAATAATTTTAGGTGCCAATGTCGTTTTTGTCAGGCTATGTTGCTTAACCGCTGACAATAATATTTTATTATTGTCAGTAGTTTGATTAAACCCTGATTGAGCGAGTAACTGTGCAGCCAAAGGGGAATAAGCTGTTGCATAATGAAAGTGTAGATTTAACTGCGTTAACAACGTTTTTAAGGCTTGCCAATAGTTATCTAATCCATCGTACAAGGTAAGCATATTACTTACCCTAAGCAATATGCCATTTGGCTCAAAAAAAGCGATATCTGACGTGATGATATATAACCATTGTGCTATCTCTAAGAGTTTTTCTTTTTCCACCTCTTCTTGATAAGGGTAGACCAGTAAATCACCACATAATGAAGAAGCGGTTCCAAGCCCCATTCCAAACTTTATTCCCTGCATAGCAGCGCTTTTATTAAACTGCACAATAGCATTTCTTTTTGCTTCAACAATAATAACGGGCTCTTCTTCATGAGCTGAATATAGCGTGTCGAGTTGTAAGACAGGAAAGTGTAAATATAGCCAAAGTGTCATGTTAAACCGCTTTTGCAGTTGGAAATAACAAAATGTTATTTGAAGGTTTATCCAATGTTAATGCGGGCCAATTAAATGACATATCAACGATAAACTCAGGTAGCGGCCAGCCTCCTCGGCGCTTAGGTATACTAACTTCAATTCCATTGGGGTGCGGTGACAGCTGCAAGCTTAGTGAAACAGGAATAGATAACGTATTAGTTTGCGTGCTTTTTAATAGAAGGTGTAGGCAATTCCCTTGCTCCGCCGCGACCTGAAAACGCCTAACTTGGTGTACTTCCAATGATTGACTCCACAACAATACCGTACAACATGCACCACTCTTTAAACACTGCTCAGATGCCCACAGCGCTTCGTTAATAGAGTTTGGCGTTATAATCAGAATATTTTCTAAATCAAAGCCTTGATTATGCATGTGCTCGGCGTTGATGAAACCGGGGGGATGAATAAACACCGTAAGCCTGTTTTGAGCTTGCCGCTGAATGTTTGGCAATAACAAGCGCAGCTCCCCAATGCCTATATCGGATCTAACTTCTACAACACCAACATTAGGAAAACCGCCTTGCAGGTTATGATCGAGCTCGTTATAACCTGACGAGGTAACATCATGTATTTGTTTTTTTTCCTTGGCGTGCCACACTAAGCTTTTGCGCTGTAATAATTCAATTATTTCATTCATAGTAGATTTACCTGTATATCCATACAGTATACAATGAAATTATATTCTTGCAAGTTGAGATTGGTATGTGTGGTCGGTTAAATATATCTGATGATCCTTTTGTCACTAAGTTGCTGTCAAACTTAGGGGTAGGAAATTCAAAAAAAACAATGCGCTATAGTCGCATGATGCGTGCGACAAATGTTATTTCTATTGTCAGAGAAAAAAATAGAAAAAGGCAACTCGACGATGCTCATTGGTGGTTATTGCAAGAGCCTACTGAAATAGGCTTTAAGCCCTCAAAATACACATCGTTCAATACCCGTTATGACAAGTTAAACACTCCTAGAAGTGCTGGTTTCACTGCATATAGAGAAACTCGGTGTATAATCGTTGCGAAAGGATTTGGCGAAACGGAAGGGAAAGGCGTTAATGCCCGCTACTATGACTTTCATGCCAAACAAGGCGCTATCGCATTAGGAGGACTGTATCGCCAATGGTTTCACCCGAACAACCAAGAGAGCATTTTATCTTGCTCTGTTATCACCTTGCCACCTCACGAAAAATTAAAACCCTACCATACAAAAGCAAGCCCATTAATATTACCACAAGGTGACGACACCATTGATGCGTGGTTAGATTCATCAAATCAACATACTGAGATGTTTGCTGATCTTCTAAACCCTCATGTTCCTTGCGATTTATCCGTACAAGAAATCAATAAACCTAGTTTATTTGTTCCCATTGGGCCGCTGCTTTCAATAGAAAAAGATTAATGACTCTCTTTTATTATTAGGCTGTTTCCCATATACCTAACACTGTTTTTTTAATATCTGAGATCATTTTTGTTGCTAGTTCCTTTTGCTCTTGGCTACTACCATATGTTGGATAGTGAATAGACTCTAATAGTGAACATAACTTTTCTGTTAAAAAACGGCTTTTTCCACCATACACATGCTTATCTCCATAATGCTGCTGTTCCGGTACCCAGTATTTTAATGGTTGCATTAGGTGCAATTCATCTTTTGCTCTGGTGATAGCTACATTGAGTAACCGACGTTCTTCTTCTACCGCACGTTTATCGCCAATAGCATATTCATTGGGAAAATTTCCATCGGCAACATTAAGCACAAATACATTGTTCCACTCTTGACCTTTAGCACTATGAACAGTGCTTAATACTAAAAAATCATCATCAATATGTGCTGGTCCAGCCAAATCACCAGTACACTGTGGTGGGTCTAAAGTTAGTTCAGTTAAAAATTTTTCTCTGTTTTTAAACTGTTGAGAAATACTGCTTAATTGCTCAATATCACCAAAGCGAACAAAGTGGTCGTCATGATTTAACGCTAAAATGGGCTGATAAAACTTACTTGTTTCACTTACTTGCTCAAACCAGTCAATTTTATTTTTATTTATGGAAATTAATAAATCGACGAGTGCTTCAAACAATACAACGGCTGGCTTAGGGGGGAGGTATTCTTTAAACGCCTTAAAATCATATTGATTAATCTCTAAATGATGAAACACTTTCTCTGCGATTTTAGGACCAACACTAGGCAGCAGCTTTAATACTCTAAAGGCAGATATTTTATGCTTAGGGTTATCTGCCCAACGTAAAATAGCGAGTAAGTCTTTAACATGAGTCGCTTCTAAAAACTTTAATCCTCCGTGCTTAACAAAGGGAATATTTCTCCGTGTTAGTTCCAACTCCAAACGGTCACTATGATAACTTGAGCGAAATAACACCGCCTGCTTCTTTAAATCCATGCCCCCTTCTCTTGCCAATAATACTTGCTTAACAATATATTCAGCTTGCATGGCATCATCTTCAATAGTAACCAACTTTGGCGTAGAGCCTGTTTTAGTTTCACTAAATAGTGCGACCTTATATCCCTCTGCACCTTCTTTTAGCAACGCATTTGATACATCTAATATGCCCTGATGAGAGCGATAGTTTTGTGTGAGTGAAATAACATTGGCTTTAGGTGAAAATTGCGTGGGAAAATTTAATATATTATCAACGGTTGCAGAGCGGAAACTATAAATTGATTGCGCATCATCGCCCACCACAGTGAGCCCTTCTCCGGTAGGAAAAAAGCCATTTAGTATGCCTGCTTGTAAAACATTGGTATCTTGATACTCATCAACAAAAATATAGTCAAACTGAGCACGAATTTTTTTCGCTATGGCTGGTATTTGCGCCATATGGTAACAATAAAGTAACAAGTCATCATAATCTAAACAGACTTGCTCCATTTTTGCTTGTGCATAATGAACAAACAAAGCCGTAAGCTCTTTAGACCATTCACTGCAATAAGGGAAATGAGTCGCTAGTATTTTATCAATCGATGTTTGGCTATTAACACAACGCGAATATATTTCTATGCACGTTTTCTTTTTAGGAAACCTATTTTCAGTACTGGTAAAGCCTAATTCATGCCTGATAACATCAATAAGATCAGCAGAATCACTGCGATCAATAATAGTAAAGTCACTTTCCAGACCAATTGAATTAGCATGTTCTCTTAACAACCGCGCCGCTATTGAATGAAAAGTCCCCATCCAAGATATTTTAATAGGTTGATGCTTTTTCTGCTCTTTATGTAATTGTTGTTCAATGATTAGGTTAGTGCGCGAAGACAGCTCACCTGCTGCTCTTCTTGCAAACGTCATCAACAATATTCGCTCTGGTGACGCACCATTTAATATTACCTGCGCTGTTTTATGAGCCAATGTGTTGGTTTTACCCGTACCTGCGCCAGCAATAATGAGTAATGGCTGCATAAGCTCATCACTATTTACTCCAAAATTCACGGCTTCATTTTGTTTTGTATTTAGCTGCATGGTATTTAACATTGATTTTTCCAAGTCTTCTACTCGTTACCATCAATATAAACCAAAAACAATTAGCTGTATACTTATACAGCACCTGTTTTTGATTTAGCAAATAAAGAACTATTAATAATTACAAGATGTAAAACTTGTTTTTCTTTAACAAACCCAACATTTCCATAATAAATCATAATGGTTAAGGACTGAGAAACAATAAGATAATTAACGCACAAGTTCCCCATCTCTATTAGATGAATAAACTGGCCTTTTAACATAAAAATTATTGCTAAATTTCCATTAAATTTTTCATTATCTTTATTACGCTAGGTGTCAGTGATGAATTAGCGGCAGCAAAGTGCTAAATATTCAATTGTGCCCATAATAAAAAGTAACTACACTGGGTGTAGATTCATTGCTGTCCCTGTATGTATGCCTGAAAAACCATTTAAAAATAACCTGAAATCTACCGCACTATTAGCCGAAGAATACGCAATAGCTATTTGTATAAACGACATTAATTATGCCGTCATGATGGTAACGCCCTTTGATTTAGAAGATTACGTCATAGGTTTTTTGTTTAGCGAACAAGTGATCAAATCCAATAACGATATTCATGATATAGACATCGCCATTGACCACCCAAATTTTACGGTACAAATCAATGCAACTCTTGCTAACCGATGCTTGCACTTAATTTCAAATAAAAAAAGGCAACTTGCTGGGCAAAGTGGCTGTGGTATTTGCGGCGTGGCAGCCTTACAACAAGCCTTACCACCATTTCAAGCATTAGAAAAAATAGCGACTATCGCAGCGGAAAAATTAACGCATTTAAGGGAAGAATGTCAGCAATGGCAAACACTGGCTAACAAATCCGGAGCTTTACATGCCGCACTATTAATTGATGATTCAGGCAAAATATTACACTGTAGAGAAGACATTGGCCGGCACAATGCCTTAGATAAATTAATTGGCTATATGGTGTCAAAAAATATAACCAGTAATAATAAAGGAATACTCATAACCAGTCGTTGTAGTATTGAAATGGTACACAAAACGATTAACATAGGCGTTAGTCATTTATTTAGTCTCGCATCACCGAGTCGATTAGCCTTAAACATTGCACATAAAGCTAATGTGAACTTAGCGCATTTATCTAAAAATGACGGTGCACTCTTTTTTAGTCAACCTATAGCAAGCAGCAGTCATTATGAAAAATAAAGCATCTCTTAAAGCCGGTGGATTTGACTCGCTGACATCAACAATTAAACACGTATGGAAAAGCCAAGCAGCGAAAGCAAACATTAAAAATTTAATGCGTGCTAATCAAGATCACGGCTTTGACTGCCCCGGTTGCGCATGGGGAGATGAAAAAGAAGGCTTGCTGCAATTTTGTGAAAATGGTGCTAAAGCCATTGCGTGGGAGTCAACTAATAAAACGGTAGATGCTACTTTTTTTCAGCAATACACCGTAAGCCAATTAAATAAGCAAAGCGATTATTGGTTAGAATATCAAGGCCGTTTAACTCAGCCAATGATGTACAACAGCCAAACCGACAAGTACCAACCAATAGAATGGCAAGCCGCGTTTGATTTTATTGCAACACAGCTAAAAAACTTATCGCACCCTGATAAAGCTGAATTTTATACTTCAGGTCGTGCAAGTAATGAGTCATCTTTTCTTTATCAACTTTTTGGTCGTTTGTATGGTACCAATAACTTTCCTGATTGTTCCAACATGTGCCATGAAGCGAGTGGCGTCGCACTAAATCAATCTATTGGTATTGGTAAAGGAACGGTAACACTCGCAGACTTTGATCATGCCGATGCAATTTTTGTGTTTGGCCAAAACCCCGGTTCAAATCATCCACGTATGATGAACGCCTTGAGAAAAGCAGCAAGAAATAACTGCAAAATTGTCAGCTTTAATAACTTAAAAGAAGTGGCGCTTAAACGCTTTGCTAGCCCACAAGATCCTATTGAATTATTAACTCCGGCGGCAACCACCATTAGTCATCAATATTTATGCCCAAAGCTAGGCGGTGATATGGCGGCGGTTAGAGGCATGATAAAACACTTACTCGCTAAAAATGCCACGTTACTCTCACAGGGACAACCAAGCATTCTCGATAATAATTTTATCACCAAGCATACCGCAGATTTTGAAACATCCGTCAAAGCCGTTAACGAAACATCCTGGCAGAAAATAGAGCAGCAGTCAGGATTAACTCAAGCTGAAATCGTTGACGCGGCTGACATATTTGTCAGTGCCAATAAAGTCATTTGCACATGGGCTATGGGTATAACACAACACAAGCACTCTGTTAGTACCATTAGAGAAATCGTCAACTTGCAGTTGATGACAGGCAACATTGGCAAAGTTGGCGCAGGCTTATGCCCAGTACGAGGTCATAGTAATGTGCAAGGCAATCGCACTATGGGTATTAATGAAAAACCTAGCCAAGCTTTTCTCGACGCGCTTGCACAACATAGTAAACAAACAATGCCACAAAAATATGGCCATAATGTATATCACGCCTTAACTGCTCTACTTAAAGGCGAAAGTAAAACCTTAATTTGTCTGGGTGGTAATATTGCCGCTGCCTCACCCGACTCAGAGCAAACTTTTAAAGCCCTTAAGAACTCGGTACTCAATGTGCAAATTAGCACTAAACTTAACCGTAGCCATTTAATGATAGGTGAAAATGCCCTCATTCTTCCTTGCCTTGGCCGCACAGAAGTAGATCTACAGCAAAGCGTCGAGCAATGCATCACAGTAGAAGATACGTTTAGTATGGTGCACGCGTCACAAGGAAAAATACCACCTAAAACATCCACCATAAAATCAGAAGTCGCAATTGTTGCAGGTATAGCTCAAGCAACATTAGGCAACGCTATTTATAATTGGGCTGAGTTAAGCGCTGATTACAGCAAAATACGTCAATTAATTGCTGACATCATCCCTGGATTTAGTCACTTCAATGAAAAAATCCAACAAAAAGGTGGCTTTTACTTAGGCAACAGTGCGGCTAAGTTAACTTGGCAAAATAAGCGCGGTAAAGCTGAATTTAGCGCAGTACCTTTACCTGATGATATTCTAAATATGCCACTTGCGGCCATGCCAGAAGAAAAGCGACATCGCGTACTAACCTTACAAACATTACGTTCGCACGACCAATTTAATACTACTATTTATGGTATGGACGATAGATACCGTGGTGTCTATGGTGAAAGAAAAGTGTTATTTATTAATAAACATGATGCTAAAAGTCAAAAACTCGCAGATGGCGACTGGGTACGATTAGAGTCAATATGGCATGACAGTATTACTCGCAGTGTCGATGGTTTCAAAATTGTAATTTACGATATACCCCAAGGAAATTTAGCGGCCTATTACCCGGAAACTAACCCTCTGGTTCCTTTAGACAGTTTTGGTGAGCAATCTTTCACACCAACATCAAAATCAGTGCCAGTGACCATACATAAGTCTGCGACAAACAAGTTAAATTATAAGCAAATAAGCTAAGTGCATACGTCATTTACTATTTGCTCTTTCGTTATTTTTCAAACACTAAACCAAAGTGATATGGTGCTAAGTCAATAATTTCATTATTGACTAAGGTAAAGCCAATACTTGTTGCCCACAAAATACATTGCTCTGGGCTTGGCCTCATATGCAAAGGGGGACCTCTGGGTGTGTCAGGGTCAACATTCCAGTGAATAACACTGAGTTTTCCTCCTAATGACAAATTTCGATACGCTTCCTGCAATAATGCGATAGGATTTTCAAGGTGTAAGATATTAAACAACATAGCAAAATCAACACTATTACCGGCTAAACCGCTACCATCAGTTATAAAGTCTATATGCGAAAATTCTATGTTATCAATGTGGTGTTGTTGAGTATAACGCTCAGCCCAATCTAGCATATTTTCGTCGATATCAAGTGCTATCACCTTTCCTGATATCATTCGTGCAGCAACATGAGTAAAAGTGCCATAGCCACAACCGAAATCAAGTACGGTACAACAGTTTTCCTGTAAACCAAGCTTAATTAAAATGTCTTCAACATCAAAAAAACGTTCCCATACCACTTGCTCTGGCATACCACTTTCACGTACTTTCATACTATTTTCTCTGTATTCATAAATATAATTAACGCTTTCAACATTGCTATGGCTGCCGTTAATATCAGATGATAAATAACAACTAAAAGCAGCACATTTATTACGTTTCTCATTTTGAAGCAACGAGAGTTGTTAGACTATCGTGGGTGTAACCAACCAGGTAAAAAACTGTAAGGGTCGGCGCGTACGTCAGTTTTGTAGTTAATATCAAGTGCTCTGAGTTTTTCTTGCAAACTACTATCTTTAATACCGTCAAACAAATCAGTACAACCGCCAATAAATTCCCCCTTAATAAAGATTTGTGGAAAGGTATTCCACGTTGTTTTATTTCGAAGTGCAACCCGAATCTTACCGCCACGATTGTTATCTTGGTATTCAACCGAATCGAGATCTACTGAGCGATATTTAATACCGTACTCTGCGAGGACTTTACGAACCGACCAACAAAATTCACACCATTCAAGCGCAAACATGACAATAGAATGCTCAGAGTCATTAATCATGGCATTCATTTCTTCTTCGGCGTGAGCATCCACCACTTCATCTTCAATAATAGACGCCTCTGCTGCAACATCAAAACGATAGCCTGTAGTAGATTGTGATATCAGCTCTTCATCTTGACTCATTTCAGCAGCAATATCTTCGAATAAAGGCGTAGATAAATACCGTTCCCCTGTGTCTGGTAACATACATAAAATATTACTGCCTTTAGGCGCCTGCTCGGCTACCTTCAATGCGCCAGCAAATGTAGCACCTGCAGAAATCCCAACAAATATGCCCTCTTCTTGCGCCAAATCTTTAGCACATTGCAATGAGAAACTTCCCTCTATTGGTACAAAATCATCTATCACATTTTCACGTAAAGCACTTTCAGCAAGCTTAGGTACAAAATCAGGAGACCAACCCTGCATTAAATGTGGGCGAAAATTAGGGTGGCTTTGCGTGTGGTCGCCATTGGCGTCTCTTGCTTGTGCAATGCCACTGGCTAATATTTGTGAGTTATCCGGCTCGCAAATCATTACTTTGGTTTTAGGACTATATTGTCTTAGCCCTCTTGAAACCCCTAAAACGGTACCACCCGTACCAAAACCACTCACCCAATAATCAAGGCCAATATCCTCAAACTGTTCCGCAATTTCTTTTGCCGTTGTTTGGGTATGAATATTGGCATTAGCAGGATTTTCAAATTGTTTGGGTTGCCACCAACCGTGCTTTTTAGCCAGCTCATCAGCTTTGGCAACCATACCAGAGCCTTTCGCTGATGCTGGCGTTAACACAACTTGCGCACCAAGAAAACGGATCATTTTTCTCCGTTCAATACTGAAATTTTCAGCCATTGTGATCACTAATGGATAGCCTTTCTGTGCACAAACCATGGCTAAAGATATCCCGGTATTCCCACTGGTTGCTTCGACAATGGTTTGTCCTGTCTTCAACTCGCCACTTTTCTCGGCCGCTTCTATTACCCCAATAGCTAGCCGGTCTTTCACTGACCCCATAGGGTTAAAAGACTCAATTTTTACATATAAATTAACCCCCGCTGGCGCTAATTTATTAATTTTAACCACTGGGGTATTCCCAATAGTTTGCAAAATATTATCTAAACGTTTGTTCATGTTAAATTCCTTCTTTCATTAATTGATCACCAATGGTTAAGACTTCATCAAGCAAATCATCAACATGTGACCAATGGGTTCTAGCACCAACAAAACAAGGTCTTAACGACAATTGGCCATTGACCATTGCAGTACTAGGTAAATTTTGATTATTAAGTAATAACTGGCGATGAATTTGTCGATTTAGCTCATTCAAATCGTGACAATTATTATGGGTATATCTAAAACAACAAATGGATAGAATAGGGGCAAGCATTAATTCAAGATTGTGGTGTTTATTGGCTTTTTCAGCTAATAAACGCGCCATTGCATTATGTCGACATACTCTTGCACGCATACCTTCAACACCAATTTCCTTTAACATGGCCCACACTACAGCGCCTCTGCATGGCGCAGAGAGCTCAACACCAAAGTCATTGTAAGGAATGCCTAAATTATCCATTGAGTGTTGGATATTCTCTTCATAAACGGAGCCTTCTAAATAGTCTGCTTCACCTTGATGAAAGGCGCGGTATAGCAAGCTATAATCACGAACGTAAGTAGCACCAATACCAACAGGCGCCCCTAACCATTTATGTGGATCAACAATAACCGAGTCTGCTAGCTCCAATCCGTCAAAATAAGGCTTAGTTTCGGGGTCTAATATACCTGGCAAACCATAGGCACCGTCCACATGAAACCAAACGCCGTACTGCCATGCTATTTCGCCAATCGCTCGCAATAAATCCACCGCACCTGTACTGGTACTACCCGCATTTGCAACAATAGCAACGGGGAGTATATTGTTTTGAATATCTAAGCGAATCGCATCATTAAGCAACTCAACACGCATTCGGCCTGACTCATCTACCGGTATTGCTTTAACACTATTTCGCCCCATACCCAATACAGCGATAGCACGATTAATGGTATTGTGACAACCGGCACTAGCGTAAACACGACAAGGCTTTATAACTCCTTCTTGCGCCGGATCTACACCAATTTTTTCAAAAGCATGTTGGCGCGCAGCACCCAACGCCACTAAATTTGCTACTGAGCCGCCACTGCTATACAACCCTTTCATCTCTGTAGGAAGCTCAAGCATTTCAGCCATCCAGCGTAAAGATACTTGCTCCAAATAATTAAAAGCATTCAGCCCAATACGCTGTGGAGCGGCAACAGAACCACTGAGTGTTGCCAAAGCGCCAATACTCGTTGCTCCTGTGGTAATGAAAGATGTGAATCCTGGCTTAGGTATAGCAGAGCCATTAGGTAGAACCACTTCGCCTATTTCAGCAATAACTTGCTGGGCACCAACACCTTTTTCGGGTAACTCGCCATTCAATTGTTGCTGCCAATCACTCGCATTTTTCATTGAATCGTCATGTTCAAAAGACAAGTACTCATCCAAATGCGTACCCAAGGCCGACAATAAATCGGCCAACTTCCCTGTTTCAGCAAGTTCATTAAATACTTGATGGTGATCATCTTTCATCGTATTCCTCTTTTGTCTATGAATATTTTCTGCGCCTATAAATTATGCTAATACATGGCCACCGCTGGCTAGAAAAGCCATAGTTTTAGGCGCGCCAGCAATTTCAGCTCCGGCAATTAAATCATTTTCAGTTATCCCCTTAATCTTAGCGCAAATAGGACAAACCCACAGTTTGCCACCGTTACTAGTAAACTGTTCTATTAGGTTTGCTATAGGCTCCATCCCTTCATAAACTTGCCCTTTTGCTGCACCTTGAACCGCCCAATAAGAAGCATCGGCAGTTAAAAATACGGCTGCTTCGTGCTCTTTAGAGGCCGTAGCTGCCAGTACAAAAGATATGGTTGCATGCTCAATGCTATTTTTGCCGTCTTTACAATTAATTAAAAATTTCGGTTGTGTTGTGGTCATGTCAATCTCCGTCTGAATTAAAGTTATGTGTTTAACAAGACAAATACTAATGAATAACAAGTTAGCTAACTTGGAGGTAAGTTGGTTTATTTATGGAGAAACTATGAAGATTCAGTTAAAGTTCTACTTATTCAAGGAAGCGGCGCAAGCAAAAAGAAATAAATTATCATGCAATATTCATTTAATAATTTTTTACTCGATACCGAGTTATTTGAATTAAAAAAAGAAGATGAGTTGGTACCAATTGAGCCACAAGTACTTGAATTAATTATATTCTTAATAGAGAAAAATGAACGACTCGTCACTAAAGATGAAATTTTTGATTGTGTATGGTCAGGTAAAGTAGTCTCTGAATCTGCATTAAGTAGTCGAATTAAAAGTGCCCGTAAAGCTTTAGATGATGATGGTACTAATCAAAAAGTAATTAAAACACTACACCGTAAAGGCTTTCGTTTTATTGCACAACTCAATTCAATCTTAGATAATGAACCCCACAATGTGCAATTTATAGAACGACGTAGAAGTCTGGTTCAACAAACAGAAGTAGTAGTATCAACTTACTCAACTAAACCTAAAATAGCGGTCTTACCTTTCGTTAACTTATCCGACTTAGCCGAACAAGAGTACTTCTCAGATGGCATGACTACTGACATTATTGCACAGCTTTCAAAACATCGCTGGTTAGATGTTACGGCAAGAAATACTACCTTTGGCTTTAAGAACCTATCTATTAGTCACCAAGAAATTTCTCAACAATTAAATATTGATTACCTTATTGAAGGCACAGTACAACGATTAGGTGATAGGGTAAGAGTGCATGCTAGCTTAATTGAAGCGAGCACAAGCCTGCAAAAATGGTCTGCGCGATTTGATAGAAAAATCACAGATATTTTCGACTTACAAGATGAGTTGACCTCGATGATAGTAGCCCGTTTAGAGCCAGAAATAGGGTTTGCTGAACGTAATAAAACCTTGCAAAAGCGTCCTGCTAATTTGCAGGCTTGGGATTGCTACCATTTAGGTATTTATCATTTTTTTAAGTTTACCGGTAAAGACAACATTGAAGCTCAAAAACTGTTATTAAAAAGCCAGTCGTTAGATGAGCGTTTTGGCGAAGCCTATGTTTGGTGGGCTTATGCACTGGTAATTGGCATGGTGTATTGGGATGTTAAACCGACTGACACATTGCTTGACGATGCCCTGAAAGCTTGTAATAAAGCATTGGCGCTAGACAGCCAGAATGCAACTTTTTACGCGTTAAAGGCGCGAGTGTTACTCGCAAGAAAAGAATATTCTTTAGCCATTTTAGAAAATGAAGTCGCCATTGAACTTAACCCTACTTTTGCCGCCGCACATTGCGGCTTAGGTGACTCCCTCGCTTATGAAGGGAGGTATCAAGAAGCATTAGCTTGTTTTGATAAAGCGATACACTTAAGCCCAAATGATCCTCAACTTTGGGCTTTCTATACTTATGGCGCTTTAGTGCAAATATTTGACAAAAACTTTGAAAAAGCAGTGCATTGGAGTGGGCTCGCCAGTGCCATTCCTAACTGTCAGTATTGGACCACCTCTCACGCCATAGTAGCGTTGGCATACTTAGGCAGAGATGACGAGCTTCAAAATGCGAAACAAAAATTACTAACCGAATGCCCTAATTTTAGCATTTCGTTTGCCCAAGAAAAGTTGTTCTACTTAAAAGAACAAGCACAAATTGATTTTTATATTGAAGGTTTACGTAAAGCTGGTATTAGTTAAGGGCTTGTTTCATACATTGCGATGGTTGTTACTGAATTAACGGACTCGGTAAAATATTTGTTTTTCACTTCAAGATAAGATGGATCAGAAAAAAAATTATCCATAACCTCTCTACTCGGAAAATCAATGGTAAAAACACGGTTAATAGGGCTTTGAGTTTTAGACTTTAATACTTCACTTACTTTGAAATCGTAACCAAAACGCCCACCAAACGAATGAAGAATGGGGATCATATTTTCTCGATATTTTTGATATTCTTCATCATTACTTACTTCTAAGCCCATTATTCTTTCAAACGACATAAAATCTCCCTATTTGATAACCTAATAATTGCGTGATTTAGCATTTGACTAAAACAATAAATACACGACTTAACGCTCATTGTTATATAGGACACTGCTATCACAGGTAAAATTCCACCAGCAGAAAATTAAATTTTTCTTGATAGTCTTTAAAGCCTAATAGCAGATTCACATTAACTGGCTTGCTATATAACTTAACCGACTACTGTAAAGCAACTTCCATTTTATAATAAGGAAGGTCTGCTTTATAAAATCGTTCGCTACATTTACGCATATTGAAACGGCTGTAAAAGCCTACAGCAGACTCTCTCGCATCACACCAAAAACACTCTGCTGCAGATGACTTTAGCGATTGAATAATATACGTTAACATGCTTGAGCCAATACCTTGATTTTGATAACGCGTGTCAGTTGCGAATTTACGTAAACGCGCCTTATTTAAAGTTAAATAGACTGATGCAACACAAACAAGTACCTCATTAATGTATGCACCAAAATGTAAAGCATCAATATCTCCGTCAACATGACAGAACTCAGGAGGCTTACTTGGCCATAAAACGCTATGGCGAAGTGGTATGGTTTGCTGCCAAGAAATTGAACGAATTTCCATATTTATATTCAGCACCCTAGCTGTAGTTTAACTTTAGTCGATGAGTATACGTTAGCTAATGAGGTTGTTGTAATAAATTTCTACTTAGAGAACATTCGAGCTAGCAATTAGGCAAACTTTAGTCATCACTTAGAGTTACCCATTGATGCGGCCATTTCTGCCCGTGCATGTACTCTTTTTTTCTCTTGCATGTCTTCACTTAATTGGTCCATTTTTGCCTTAGCTTCTTTTAAGTGAATTGTGGCTACTTTATAACCTTTATTAAACTCTGTGCGTAATTCATAAGGGCAAGTATTGCTATTAAGTTTTGATTTTGAGCCAACTTCATAGCCATTTTCATAAGTACAGTATTCTTGAATGCCTTTTTTGAAGCCTTCAATGTAAGTAGCTTTTGCATTATCTGCTAGTTTCTCGCCACATTGCTCAATATAACTATTAAAGTGACGCACTGACTTTCCCGATATAGCAGTGTTATAACCGGTATCAACCCAGTTATTGTTAATACAGTCATCATTACTGATTAAATCAGGTGTTGTGTTACAAGCGCTAATAGTGATTGAAAGCAAAGCAATGGTTAAACATTTATACATAAGATAGTCCTTTTGAATGGTTTTATTGGTCAGGTTAAGTGTTTTTCTGCTTGTTTAATTTGATAATATTTTTCAATACTTCAATTTGTTCGCTTACCGTATGTAAATCTGGATAGCGATTAAATGCTTTTTGTAAATGCGTTAATGCTTCTTTGTGCCTAAGCGTATTAATATACAACTGAGCTTTGCCCAACAGTGCTTGTTTTTCAAATTCTGGCAAAGCTTCTGCGCGAATATAAAGCGTTTCAGCTTGAATATTCTTATGTTGTTCACTAGCAAACAACGCATACTTCAGTAGCGCTTCACCATTAGCAGGATTTAAGCGTAATGCTTTTTGATAATTTCTATCTGCTTGTGAAAACTTTTTGCGTTTATTATTTATATTGGCTGTCTGAGTGAATAAAATGCTTTGCGCTATTTTATTCATGGTTGAAATTTTAGGAGCAATACTTGTCAGTAGCTCGCTGGCTTCTTGCCACATTTCTAATTGAACAAGCCACTGAATATAGGTATTTAATGTTTTCACATTGAGTGTTGTTTGATCTATATGCAAAGTAATTAATTCAAAGGCACGCTCATAACTTTGCAACTGTAAATGAAGTTGTATCGCTGTTTTCAAATGATTTTCGTCTTTATTTCCTAATAAAATAGCCATTTCTAGACTAGCTAAAGCCTGTTTGCTCTCGTTCATATTTAAATGCAAAACGGCTTGGTGAACCCATAAATCAATATCTTGCGGGTTTTTCACCAGCATTTCAGCTAGCAAAGCCTGAGCAGCAGAATACATTTTTGCTTGTGATAAGGCGCTAAATAACCCTTGTTGCCAATGAATTACTTCAGGCTCTATAGCCATCGCTTGTTGGTATTCACTGATCGCACTAAAAGGGCTATGCAAGGTTAAGTTCAAATAACCAAGTTGGCCGTGAACAATTGCTTCATTTGAGCCTAAGGCGATAGCTTTAGCAAAATGTTTTTGTGCTTTTCTTGGGTTGTTCTTTAATAAATATAATTGCCCTAGATCCCTGTGCACACGCACCAATTGAGGCTTACGTGATAGTACCTCCAAATAAAGCGCTTCGGCGTTATCATATTTCTGTAAAGAAAAGTAAATTTGTGCTTTAAGCGTTAACATGGCCGCACTTAATTCAATGTTATAAAAGCTTTCTAGCTCTTGTAGAACTTCAGCTTGATTGTTGTTTTGTAATAACGCTTTAAGTCGTTCAGCTGTTTCATATTCTTCCGGTGCAATGCTAGCTTCTCGCTCACGATATGGGCCAGTGAATTGCGGTAAAACAAAGGTTGGCTTACTCACCTGTATGTTGAAAACATCATCAAAAGCTACTGAATTCCTCATAATAAAGCATGAGATAATCACAACTAATAACTTACAAAACAAAGCCTGCTTATTTATATGATTGAGCATGAACTATCATTTCCGTCGTTAAATTTAAATATTGTAGTTAAAGTTCAGGCTATATAGATATAAAGCCTGCACAGGTTGTCCATTCTTTTTAGGAATAGTAAATCGGGCATGTTTTATCCACTGTCTTATAATATCTATCATTTCAACATACCCAGGATCTACGATGCTTTTTATGTAGGGTACTCCTTGTTGATCTATAATAATTTCAACCTTTGATTCAATGCGTTTAATGCGCCTTTTTACCATTTTTGCTGGTGCTTTGATGAACTTATATGAAATTACTTTGGGTATTTGATCTAAGTTCTTTACTTTTAATGTAGGAAAATCTACCGACATTACTTGACCTAAATTTAATGAATCTATATCAAATTTAGGTATGACTAATGTGTTTTTTTTAGGTTTAGCTAACCTAGGAATATCAGAGTATTTAAGTTGGGGCCCTTCCCCTAAACCAATTAAATTAATCGTAGCACTGCTCGATTTTTCGTGTGTTTGTTGTATTTCAGGCGGTGGTGGTGGTGGCGGTAAGCGAACTTCAACATTTATAGACCTTACCGTAACAATATCTTCCTGGGGTATGGGTTTTGTTTTAAACATTATCATGAACAATACTAAAACTAAGGTAATCAATAAACTAAGCAGCCAGGGTAATAATTTAACGGTGGCTTTACTGATGTAATTGGCAGATTTATTCATCATGATCATTAATTTGATACTGTCGCTATGCTGACACTTTGCACACCGGCCAATTTTGCTTGATCAATTACTTGTACTAATAAATCGGTTGGTACTAGTTTATCCGCTTGAATAACTAAAGGTTTTACTTGAGTTTTTATGGCTTGACCAATGGTAGACCTAACGCCTTTAACGCCAATGTTAGTACCTGCGTAAACAACCTCTCCCTTTGCTGAAATAGCAATTAATACCACTGACTTTTGTAGCTGTTTAGTTGATACAGCTGTCGGTTTATCAACGTCTATTCCCGTTTCTTTAACAAAAACGGTTGTAACAATAAAAAAAATTAATAATATAAAAACCACATCAAGCAAAGGCGCTAAGTCTAATTCTTGGCTGTTGGTTTCTTCTATTTTGTTTTGAATAAGAGACTTCATAACTTTAACGCTGCCCAACGATTTTTCTTTGCATGTAAAAATGAAAACATCAATAAACCAGGGATAACTAGAATTAGTCCTAATTGAGTGGTGAACATGGCATCTGCTATACCGCCACTAATCACTTCTTGTAGGTCAAAACCGTTATCTATCGACATACGCGAAAAGGTCACCAACAAACCACTAATGGTACCTAACAAACCCAGTAGCGGTAGTGAAGCCAGTATAGTTTTAACACTACTATGCCAATAAAGTGTTTTCTTATACCATTGCTCATTTTTTTTCTGTAGAAAACATAAGTCCAATAGCACTCCATAACTAAATATTGCTACCGCTAAAATTGCCCAAATGACAAGATTATTAAATAAAAATAGCTGCTCATTTATAGTCAACATTGCTATACCTGCTAGTTAGGCGAAATTTACTTTACTCAGCTTTATGGCGTCAGTTTCAAGCTTTGCATGGTAACTTTTAGTTTTTCGACTTAATAAAGCACTCATGATTAAAGAAGGGATTGCCACAATAAGTCCCAATTCTGTGGTTATCAGTGCTTCAGAAATGCCTCCAGATACGGTTGACGCATCACTGGTGCCAAAGGTTTTCATCATCATAAATGTTGTGATCATTCCTGATACGGTACCCAACAAACCTAATAAAGGAGCAATGGCAGCACTGGTTGTTATTATTCCTAAAAATCGTTCTATTTTATGTTTATATTCAATTAAATAAGCGATTAATAAATCGTCTCTTTCTTGCGAGATTGCTGTCGTTTTAGCTATCTCAAGCAAATTCCTTTGCGCACCTTTTGCCTGAGCAGATAACGAAGAAAGCTCAATGACAGAACTGTGCTCTGAATTTTTCACCTGAACTAATTGCTTAACTTCATCGACTAGCTTTTTATTTATTCTTGGTAAGCGTATTAATTGCACTGCTTTAAAAATAGAAACTAACATGGAAAACAAACCAAAAAATATAATAGGAAGTGTCCATACACCGCCTTTGGCAAGGTGGTCAAACACACTATCACCTTGGTTCATTATTTTATAAGCATTACCTAATGATGGATCAAATGTTAATTTACCTTTGCCGTGATTATAGATAGACCCAAGTTCATTTATGGCATCTTCTTGATAGATGTCATCTAAAATCTTGCTCTCCGTATTACTAATATCAGCAAGTGGACCACCATTATGTTTTAAGTTTGAATAAGCGACAGAAATAGGCCCTATCTCTAAAACATTTGTCGTTTCAAAAGCACCTGTATTACTGACAACTTGCTTTGATTGCCAACGTGGAGACAAACGACTTTCAAGGTTCGCCATGGCCGTAGCTAAAACATTTACATCCATTAACGTTTCACCATCACTTTGCCTGAATTGGCTTAGTTCTAACGCTGAATTTTCTACAAAACTGGAGAACAACTGATTTTGATAATTATTTTGAGTCGACCACAGTTCAACTCTACTTTTTAGCTGCTCAAAGCTTAGCAACTCTTCATCGGCAACTCGCTGTATTGCAGCAGCATAAGATCGTAATTTATTTATCTCTTGTAAATGTCTGGCAATTTTTTCACTCAACACAATTGAATCAGTATTTATATTATGTTGTATTGTCGATAAATCTTGATGCGCGTTTGAAATTCTTTGCAGCAACTCTGCTTTCAGCTCATCACTAGCAAATACTTGGCTAGTAAAAAGATTAATCAACAAAAAACCTAGTAAGCTACTTTGTTTTAAATTCATTCGCTTACCGCCTTATTTACGTTGATTTTTATTGGCAGACTTAAAAAGCTCGCTTTCGTTGGGTTTTGCATAATGTCGATTAGATGGAGTAAACCTTGTGCATTGAGAGTCTGCTCAAGCGCTTTATCTGCATTTTCGTTATGCCACCATGTCCAGCCTGATAAATTCGAACGACCATATCCATAAAAATGACCGTCGTCGCTAATATACCAACCTTGAGATAAGCCAAGATATACTTGAGTCACTAACACATTTTGCACTGTGTCGTTATTTATTGGGATTGCCATTGAGGTTCTATTTAAGGCAATGCGCTCATCAAATTCACTAACTAAAGTAAATGTAGTAAGTAAACGTTCTAATTTCTCACTTGATGAAACATTTTGCTTTAAAAGCATTAGCTTTTCTTGCCACACAACTTGTAAGGGCGGCGGTAGTTGTGGCAAAAGAGCAAAGGCAACATTGCTAGTTTGTTGCAATTGGTTACTCACTATTTGTTGTGCTTGCTCTAAGGTATTTTGTTGCTTGACTAAATCAAGCCTTTGGGTGTCGAGCTCACTTTTTTCATGACTCGATTGAGTTAATAACGATTTCAATGCTGCCTTTTCGGTTTTTAATAAACTTAATTTTTGTTCTAAGCTGCGTTTTTGTATAGTCCAATTGCGTTGTAACTGCCCTTTTTGGCTTTCTATACTAAGCCATTGATCCATTAATTCAGTTAATGTTTGATTAGATGTTGCTAGCACATCGAAAGATAGCATGGTAAATGCGCTATATAATACGCAACAAAGCGATGACTGTTTCATTAATTCCCTATAATTTCGCATAAAAGTAGCTTTTGATAGACCTTATTTCTCTTTTATTAAATCAGACCTGATGGTTTGAGCTTGTACATCCAATGCCTAATTATTAACTTAAACATTAGCCAAAAGAGTACTCTAGAGAATCCACACTTAGAAATGTAAGCGCTTCCATTACAATATAACTTAAAAGCTGACAATAATGCAAACCTTAAATAATCAATAGTATTTTCAAACAGATACCATGACAAACAAAAATCACAATACCAATATAGGTAAAGTCTACTAGTATGGAAATGATGACGTTATGTAGATTTCATAAGAAAGCGAATGAGTACAGCCATCATTAACTGATTTAGTATGTATAGGTTATGTCTTCTAGCAGTTGACTGAAACTCAATGTTTAATACCTCTAGTGAACTTACTATCTTCTCAAGCATTTCTTTAAGAAAAGCATTTAGACGAGTTTTATAAAATAAAAACTTTGAAACAAATGAGTAGCTTTTATTCGCTAGTTATATTTTTATTTTTAATAAACAGCCTAAAACCATTCTTTACTAGCGCGAGATTTGATACCAGTTTACCTGTGTCAGAATGAGTGATAAATCAGTTTGATGTTGTTTGACCAGCGTAATAAACGAAATCGAATAACATTCCTTTTTTGAATAATCATTCAAATGATTTATTTGCAGGTAGCTATTTTATCTACAAGTAAGTCATCAATTCATCTGCAACAAGATAACCTCCTGCTTTATTCGATTTACTTTGTCGATCAAGCCACAAACAACAGCCACTCTGAATTGATCAATATTTAAGCACATCTTTTAAATGTCATTTAAAGGTCTGTTCTTTCTTAAGCCATATACAGCCTGATTTCTTACTGATAGTTTGATAATCAACTAGTCACATATTGCTAATAACTTACAGGAGTAGAGTTTAGTGAAATCTACTAGTTACACACTATAAAAATAATTAAATAATTACATATTTAATAAGAAGCGAAGGTATTAGAGTATGAATAGATTTAAAAGAAATAAGATCACAGCCTTAATTGGCGTTGCCGCACTAACAACAAGTTTAGCTGCCACGGCCTTGGAAAGGGTTCCGGTAAAATATATTGTTGCTGCTAGTAGTAATAACGGTACAGGGGCGCATGCCACAACTTCTGAATTGGATGCCGGTATCGAACAATTAAACATTTACTACAATGAACTAGGGTTAGAGTTTTATCGCGATGAAATCGAATATATCACTGATAGTGATGTTGATAACATTGAGGGAGATTGGGACAAGGATTTTGAAGAGGATGTCGCACCTTGGTTTGAATACGGCTCTATGAATATTATTGTTACTGCACAAATGGATGGCGTGGCTGGTCATGCTTATTGGCACTATGAACAACGTGATGTTATTGAGATTGAAGCTGAGCGATTAGGTACTTCAACCATTGCCCATGAAGTCGGTCACAATTTTAGCTTAAAGCATACTTATCAAAGTTCGGACGATTATACTATTGCTGAGGCAGAAGGCGCTACCGGCTATAATTATGGTGACAATGTTCTAGACACCCCCGTTGATCCAGGAGAAAGAGATTATTATGAAAATTGTGTCTGGATAGAGGGCAGTGCCGTTGATAGCGATGGTGAAGAGTATAATCCTGATGGTTTCAATCTTATGGGTAAAGGTGAATACGAATGTCGTGACAATTTTACCGATGGTCAAAAGAAACGTATGGAACGCGTTATTCAAACCTATAAATTTCATTTGTTTGATAAATATGGCTCAGATCAAAATCCAAGCTGTGCAAATTCCACTAAAGTTACTAGCTACCCTAGCACAGAGCAGTTTAACCAAGAAGACACCGTTAGCAGCACGCCTTGGGTACAAGACGTCTTTAATGATGATTTCAACTGGAGAATAGAGTCGGACACTAGCGATTCGGACACCGGCGCACCTTCTGCCTATGAAGGACAAACATTTGCGCATATTGATGCTGATGGTGAATTTGTCACCGATGGCTCTACCGCGGCGATGTTAAGCCCTTGTTATGATATTACCGATCAAGCGGCAGCTAGGGTAAGCTTCAAATATTTTATGTATGGTGCTGATACTGCTGACTTGACGTTAGAAGCAACAGACGACAACGGCGCAAACTGGGATACAGTATGGAGTAAGTCAGGTGAACAGCACGGTGAAAGCAGTGGTTGGAGTACCGCAACTATTTCTCTTGATCAATATGCCGGTGCAAATGTTCAGTTGAGACTTACCGGGGACGTAGCGGGTGACAAAGGTGATACCTCTATCGATGACATCGAGTTTGATGCCGGTGATACTCTCTCTCCAATTGTTCACACTCAAACTTTTGAGATTAAACATTATAAAGATGATGCAGAAGAAGAGCTTGATAGTGGCGAAGTGGATCGTTCAAGCTCTGACTTAGAGTTAACCGAAGACGGCTCTGATCAACAGTTAGTGGGTATACGTTTTAGAGAGGTTAGCCTACCTCAAGGTGCGAAAATTGAAAGTGCGAAAATTCAATTTACCGCCAAGAAAGATGACTCTGGCAGTGTTGGCCTAATGTTCCACGGCCATGATGACGGTGCTTCTGCTAACTTTAGCTCTAGTGACGACGATGATATATCAGATCGTAACACGGGGAGTAAATCGGTACTGTGGACACCAGAAGATTGGGATGAAGATGATGCTGGCAGTGCTCAACTAACACCTGAATTGAAAACCATCGTGCAACAGTTAGTGAATAGATCTGATTGGAATGACGATAGTGCCGTTACTTTTATTGTTACCAACAATAGCGGCAGCGGTGAACGAGTGGCCTATTCTTTTGATGAAGAAGACAGCGGTGACCTAGCACCTAAGTTGATCATAACTTGGTATGAACGTTAATAATACTGCACCATAAATTCGGCGCAGTAACTTATTTTACATAGTCTTTAAAACGGCCTTTGCATCAAATTATTAAGTGATTCAAAGGCCGTTTTTTCATTTAAATTTAAACCTTAAAATTCAACTTACTCTATTGGTTTGCTACCTATCTAAGATGTTTAACATCATCGTAATGCCAGTAGAAAATATTATCAATAAAGACAAGGATAGAACCTATCAATCAATCAATTAAGAAAAAGTCAGTGCTGCATAAATTAACTACCATCAGCATAGCCATGGCACTTACCTCCAGCTTAACTGCTGTTGCAGCATACGATTATGGTCCCTATTTACAAAGTGGTAGTGACACGCGTATAGCAGTTTCTTGGCGAACAAAAGACGATACTAACTCTAAAGTTTGTTATGGCACGACTCAAAACTTAGGTAAATGTATCGACCAAGCCAATGATACTGATGATCATACCGTTATCCTCAACGACTTAACCCCAGACACCAAATATTATTATTCAATTAACGGCGATGATGGTGAGATCACCAGTTCAAAGTTAAACTTCGTTACCTCGCCAATCATGGGTACATCAACACCGGTGCGAGTTTGGGTCATTGGTGATTCAGGTATTGAAGGTTCTGCCGGTGAAGACGTGCGAGATGCCTACCTTGCCGATAGCTCAGATCATACCGACATAATGTTAATGCTTGGCGATAATGCCTATCAAAAAGGTAAAGAAGACGATTACGAAGACGCAATGTTCGATCAATACGCTGACGTACTTAGCCAAACAGTGGTTTGGCCCGTACTAGGTAATCACGACGAAGATTTATCTCTGTATAAAGATATGTTTCATTTACCCAAAAATGCAGAAATAGGTGGTGTGGCGTCACATAGCGAACAGTATTACTCATTTAATTACGCCAATATCCACTTTATTGCTTTAGACTCAGAGCATGCTTCACGCTCGAGTAGTGGTGATATGTTCGAATGGCTTAAAGAGGATCTAAAGCAAGTAACGGCTGATTGGACAATTGCATACTGGCATCACGCCCCCTACAGTAAAGGTAAGCATGACTCGGACAGCTCCAGAGGTGGACAAGCAGAAGACATGCGCGAGCACGCGCTGCCTATTCTTGAGGGGGCTGGTGTCGATCTCGTGCTTAGTGGTCACGATCATACCTATCAGCGTAGTTTCCTTATCGATGGTCATTACAATGATGCCAAAACTTTTGATAAAAACGTTCACTTAATTGACGGTAGTAGTGGTCAGTTAGGCTATCACAAGTCAACGTTAGGTCCAGCGCCTCATGAAGGTACTGTGTATGTGGTTACTGGTACAGCAAGTAAGTTCAGCTCTGGACCCTTTGATTTTGATCACCCAGCCCACTACAAAAATATTGGCAGAGTATTAGGCTCAGTAGTGATTGAAGTAGATGGCGCTACTATGGACGTAAAATTTATTGATGATGATGGTGATACACATGATAACTTCAGCATTATCAAAGGTGGCGATAGTAGTGGCACAGTTAAAAGGGTGGCAGAATCTCATAATGGCAGCTCAAGCCTTGAACCTAAGCTGACCGTTGCTTCGAGCGATTAACCGTTAATAATATCTCTTTAGATTACTACTCAGTAGTCTTAATGATCATGATAAAAAGTAAAGGTACTCTACGATAGAGTACCTTTTTTATTACCTATCTATCAGCTACTTATCAGCTATTAATACACCTTAAGTGAATTGCTCGCTGATGGATAATTTTTCCATCACCATCATACCGCTATCAACGATGTACTTATCAATTAAACAACGATTAATTGAATAAGGTGTGTCGTAATCTCTTTATGTCTGATTGGCCATATTCTGTAACAGAAAATATCAATTTACTTTCGTCTGGAACCACACTTAACGGACTGCTATACGAAAAAGTATTACTTGGAAATTTTGCTAATGGCGTAATTTTCTTTGATGAGTACTCAAAAAAACTGATTTGTGCACCATGCTTAACATCTTCCCTAAAGTAAATTCCTCCCTTGGTATTACTCCAAAAATACCGTTTTTTAAGAAATTCAGGCGCAATAACCATTGTAGAGGCTTGCTGTAAAGTTTCATCTGAAATATCTTTTCGCCATAGCCCCCCTTTCTTTCTAGAATAAAGTAATTGATTATTTTCGGTCATAACGCCAAACCTTCCGCCGTCAAAAGTGATTCTTTTCACCGCTTCTGAATATATGCTTAGTAAAAATAAATCTTCTATACCATCAGTATCAATTGCTGAAATAATAGCATCATCGTTAAAGCTCCACGATGGACGTTCGTGATCATCATAAGGAGTCTTTAACATCGAAACCTTTTTAGTCGCTACGTTTATAGTATACAACTTCAAGCCAGGGGTATTTTTAATAGGGGCGAGAAAAGCCAGCTTTTTACCATCATGAGACCAACGAGGAAAGCTAATATTTACACCCATATTAGTCAATTGCACTCGTTCTTTACCTTCTTTATTGGCAAGCCAAATTTCATTAACACCGGTTTCATTTGATATAAAAGCAATTTGTTGCGAACTGTGTGAATAATGAGGCTGCCTTTGGCTAAAGCCAGACAATAATACTGGTTCAGCACTGGAGGGAACTGATTGATCTATACTCAAAGATTTTATCTGATAATTGCCTAATCTTTGCTGGTAAAACAGCGAGTTATCGACTTTATTAAAAGCAGGAAAACTAAAGCCTTCAACATTCAAGGATTGTTTTACTTTGGTAACTGTATTAAGCCAATAACCTGTGCGAATCCCCGATTTTCGTTCACCATAAACTATATGTAAATTATCTGAATGCCAACTTAAGCCACGCACATCTTCAACGCCTTCTGTAATACGCTGAGATTCTCCGGTTGCAATATCAACAATAAAAATATCTTCACTATTACTATGAAATCTCCGCGTTAATGCCAATCGATTGCCATCTGGTGAAAACGCCATATCTCTGTCTTTATAATTGCAATCTTTAGCACAAGAAAAGCGCACCGGCTTGGCATTTTTCTGAGTTAAATCGAGAAAGTATATGCCTTTTTCATCAGCCTCAATATCTTCACCAATAAAAGCCAGCAGTTTGTCGTCGGGCGAAATATCAAGGTAATAGTATTTTCCCTCCTTAGGGCATTTAGCTATTTTTCTTTCAAACTGACTAAAAATATCCAATTGAATATAGTCACAAAACTTCTTTTTCTTATCATGACGTGAATAGAACAAATATTTGCCATCGTTACTCCAGACAGAAAGTCGTTCAATCGCTTTATCAAAAGTTAATTGTTTATCGGGTAAATTAGGTTGTTGAAGGTCTTTCAAATATAAATTAACGGCATCATCTTGATTAGTCATTCGGTAAACAATAAACCTGCCGTTAGGAGATATAGAGACAAACAGTTCTTCACCCGGATCTGAGGTTACCGTTTCTATGGTGGCCAGCTCGACATTCGGTTTATTATTAGCATAAAACCAATAAGAGATGATCAATAAAAAACATAAACTTAAGCTTGTTAGAATAAGATTTCTTTTACTTACATTACTGGATTCAAGAGCGTTATTGCCAGCTATTGAGTTTTCTTCTAGTTCGATAGTTATCGGTTCGACGAATAGCCGATAACCTGCCTTTCTAATCGTCTCGATAATTTCCTGAGTTTCATCTTCTTTTTTGAAACTGTTTCTTAAGTTCCAAATTACATTTGTTAACGATTTCTCGCCAACATAACTATTGCCATCCCAGATTTTATCAATCAATTCTTCTCGGGGAATAATACGGGGATGATTTTCAACGAGGTAATTTAGAACTTCTATCCATTTCGGTTGTAAAGACTGTTTTTCACAGTTGTCAAACTGAATAGCAAATTCATGAGGATATACAATGCAACTACCAAGCTTATACCTTTGTTCAATCTTCATTTACTTACCTATTAAAAAACGCAATTCCCTGCCCTACATTCCCTGCTATATTTAGATTATGCGGAAGTGCATAACCTACAAGGAATTATAACATACGCAACAGGGTATTATAAAAGGGTCACTAAAATAAACTAATTGTTTCTAAAGTCGAATATTTTTCTCCGTCATACCAGAAAAATAGTTTCTCAAATGAATTTTTTACACAAACTTAAAACCGGTTAAAGCTTAATCCAATCAGATTCAATAATAAATCATGTTAATTACCATTCACATAAAAAACCAATAACACACTAATAAATAAAGATTATTCATAAAAAAGAGGTAAAAAAGATGTATAAATGAATTACCGGAGATTGTTATTGTGCGATATAAATCGTAAAAAAGTGGCAGAGATTAATGAATAGAAATTCAATCTCTAAAATGTTCAATTTAGCTGCGTAAAAAGTACTTAGTTGCGTAAAAAGTACTAGACTTAAATAGAGTTTAATTTTATGGCGGTCAGCTAAGCTAAGTGAACAAAGAGTCATGCTTATGATATGCAACACATAAAAAATATTCGGGAATAAATCATGAATAAAAATATAATTACACTCGCTGTTCAGGTCGCTATATGGGGTAGCTTATCGACTATAACAGGACAGGCTTATGCTGCTCAAGACCAAGATGTTGAAAAACAAACTATCAATCAAACTGAAATAGCAGAGCAGAAAGTACAAGAAGAGAAAGTTGAAAAAATCACCGTTACGGGATCTCGTCTTCGCCGTGATAGTTTCAGTGTTTCCACTCCGTTAGCCACTATGGATCGCGAAGATATTCAAAGTGCTGGTATCGGTTCATTGGCCGAAATACTACTTGAAGAAATGCCAATACTTGCTGAAGAGGACAGTAACACGAATACTCAAAGCCAAGTTCATGGTAGTGGTTTATCAACCATTGATTTACGTAATTTAGGCTCTGAGCGAACCTTAACGCTAATTGATGGCAGACGTACCGTTTCTAATAGTTATAGTTCCAATAAAGTAAGCTTATCAACCATACCTTCTGGTATGGTAAAGAACGTTGAAATAATTACCGGTGGTGCTTCAGCCGCTTATGGCTCTGATGCTATCGCAGGTGTTGTGAATATCATTACCCAACAATATAAAGAAGGTTTAGAAATTTCGGCCAAAGGCAGTGAAAGCGCTGAAGGTGGGGCTGAGGAGTTTTCCATAGCACTTGATTACGGTACCGAATTTGCCGATGGTAAAGGTTACATGTACTTTAGCTCAAATTATGAAAAAGAGTATGGGTTAACCTTTGCGGATCGTGAACGTGCTCAGCTACAAATAGACGATGACTACGACGAAGATTTAATGTGTAATACCATAGGCACAGTAGACGGTGAAGTGTGTATGCGAGATACTACACAGGATCAATGGGCTGATCTCAACGATGGTATATTTGGCGGTGTCTTCGGAGAAGGTGGTGACCTAGATAATGAGTATTGGTACGATGGAAATGTTTTACGTAATGACTGGGAAGACAACGAAGAAAGATACGGCATCAACTCAACTCAATTTCGCCAACTAAAAACCCCCGAAGATGCAACTTCTGTTGCCTTAAAAGTCGACTATGAACTCAGCGATGATCTAGAAGCATATTTTCAAGTACAATATAGTAACAATAGTTCGATAAATTATAAGTCACCAGAAAATGGTAGTGAGTCAACTAACGAACGAACCACTTATGACGCTGCAACCGATACCTATGATTTTATAACACTTGATGCTATTCCATTTGATAACCCATACGTGCCCCAAGAGATTCGAGATGCAAACCCTGATAACGAGGACATTAAATGGGATCGCCGCTTTAATGAAGTAGGTCAAATAATCGCAGATAATAGCCGTGATACTGTTCGTGTTTGGGGAGGGTTACAAGGTACGGCATTTGACGGCGACTGGGATTGGGATCTATCCGTTGGGTATGGCAAATTTACCCAAAGACAAACGCGTTATAACGAACTTTATGTGCAAAATTGGCTCAATGCTGTAGTTGATGTTGAGCAATTAGACGACGGTACTATTCAATGTGCTAGTGAAGAAGCTCGCGCCAATGGTTGTGTGCCACTTAACATGTTTGGGGAAGGTTCTATTACCGAGGAAGCAGCCGATTATATTCGTGCTAACCCAACGGTAAACAGCGATATCGAACAAGTTAACTTCTTAGGTTATATGGCAGGCGATTTATTTGAACTGCCAGCGGGTACTGTCGGTTCAGTATTTGGTTTTGAATATCGAAAAGACACGCAATCGGTTAGCACTAATGTACCTGAAGGTGGCATTACTTTTAATTATGTACCCACCTTTTCTGGTTCCGTTGAGGTAGCCGAAGTTTTTGCTGAAATGTCTTTACCATTAGTAAAAGGTGTCACCGCAGTTGAGAGCTTAGATCTTGAACTTTCCGGCCGCCTTGCTGATTATAGCTCAGAAAATGTAGATTTAATCAAAAGTTATAGCGTTGGATTAATTTGGCAAATAGTAGACGGTTACGGTATTCGTGCCAACTATTCCAGAGCACAACGTGCGCCAAGTATTACTGAGTTAGGCTCACCAGCACGTGGAGATTATGATAGTTATGACGATATATGTGACGGAGTCACTGCAACCTCTGACGATGCAGGCCATGATAATTGTCGTTTAGACCCAATGCTTGCTGCGCTATTAGCCGAAGATGAAGACTTTGAACATGACGATGATAACAGTGGTTATTCACCAGCGGAAGGTAATTCACAATTGTTTGAAGAAACCGGGGAGACATACACGGTTGGCATAACAATGGCACCTGATTTTCTTGATGGCTTGCAGTTGGCCATTGATTATTACGATATTAAAATATCAGACGTAATATCTGAATATGAAAACGAAGATATAATTGAAGCTTGCTATGACGGAACAGAAGCTTATGGATCTGACAATACCTTTTGTAATGACATAATCCGTGATGGTGAAGGTCAAATCACTCAAGTAACGCAAAGGGTATACAACCTTAATGAAAGGCGTACTAGAGGTTATGATATCGCTGCTGAGTATCGTTATGACATGGATGAGTATGGTCGTTTGAAATTTAAACTTTCTACGAATCATGTTATCGAATGGACAGAAACTGCCGATATTAATGGGACGTTAACAACAAATAATCATATTGGTGATATAGATCTTGCCAGTATTTTTAGGGATAAAGCTTCGGCATCACTACAATGGAAAATGGATGATTGGAGTGTTAAATGGAGCACAAGTTATAAAAGTAGTACTGTTGACGATAAAGGACGAGGGGAAGATTGGCTAGAAGCTATGGCAGATAATGACGAACGATGTGCTGCAGGACTCGACGCTCTTGATTGTATAGCAAACCCTGAAACCCTCGCTTTTTATGAGATCGGATCTTACATCAAGCATAGCTTGTCAATGAAATACAGCATGGAACTCGCTGGTGATACTGAGATCGACTTCCGCCTAGGTATCAAAAACATCTTTGATAATAACGGCGCAATCAGCGCAGGTAGTAGTCATTATTATAGTACCTACGGTGGTGGTGTGGGTCGTCGTTATACCGCAGGTATATCAATTAAATTTTAGGTATCCTTTGGCTCACACGGATGTGAGCATTTCCAAAAAAATAATTAACCATTCAACATCTAATAATAGTTGAGAAAGACGTGCGTTTTTTTCAACACCCAAATGAACTCAATATTATGAAATTAAATAAAAAACTCCCTATATTTCTATTGATTACTACAATAGTAATAATACTGTCTGCTTTCAGTTTGTTTAGTAAAAATATAACTAAAACTCAAATTTCATCACAAGATAGTATACAAGACGAAACATCGGCTGCTTTTCTAGAGAATGATGGACCATATCTGTTTGTTAATGAAGATGAATTAACGGCAACTGGTTACTGGGTTTGTCAAGGAGAAGTGAAAAAAGATGTTGTTCCACTGACAAACTTTCCGATAACACTAAATTACTGTGGTTTACCTGCTGAGATTGTTTCAGCCAATGTTAAAGAAGATAAAACCATAGAATACTCAGGCGATTTTAAAGTTGCCGCCGTGAGTGATTTTCATGGTCAATATCGCTTAATGAAATCATTATTACAGAATAACAAAATAATCGACCAGCAAGGAAAATGGTCTTTTGCTGATGGCCATTTAGTTATCACTGGTGATGTTTTTGATCGAGGAGACAAAGTAACTGAAATCTTATGGTTCTTGTATAAATTAGAACAACAAGCTTTACAAGCAGGAGGTCAGTTACATTTATTATTGGGTAATCACGAAGTAATGGTACTTAATGGTAAATTACGCTATCTAAACCCGAAATACATAGAAGTGGCTAAGAGACTAAATATGCCTTTTGAACAGTTATTCTCAAAAAATAGTATTTTAGGTAATTGGCTACGCAGTAAGCCAGTGTTAGTTAAAGTGAATAATAATTTATTTGCTCATGGTGGTTTTCATCCTAGCCTAGCAGAAGACAATCATAGCCTTGAAGCTGTAAATACCGTTTTTAAAGCTAACTTAATTAAAGCTGAATTAGATCAACCTCGTCAAGGTTGGGGCAAATACTTACATAAAAGTAATGGCCCTATTTGGTATCGTGGGTATTTTAAAGACGGGGACGAAGGTGCTAACTCTCAAGAAATTGATTCACTGTTAAAGCACTTTGACATTAACCATATAATCGTTGGCCATACCTCACAAAAACAAATTGAAACCCGTTATCAAGGTCGCGTTATTGCAATAGATTCAAGCATTAAAAAAGGCGAATATGGTGAGATACTCTTTATCGAAAGTGCTAAGAACAAAGACGATGTGATTTGGAGAGGCACTCTTGACGGTAAAAAATTGAGTTTGATTTAAACTTTATATCTGCCCAAAAAATAAACCCATCAAAAGATGGGTTTAAAGCAATGTTCCCCCATAAAACTATTCAATTGCCATCCGTGATAAATATTAAATATTGCGGAACCTTTAGCGTAGATACGTTTTACAACATAGGTTATCTAAAACTAAAAGAGACTCATTAACATGGTATACAGTATTTTCGATTTATTTAAAATTGGCATCGGCCCTTCTAGCTCACATACTGTTGGACCTATGGTCGCAGGAAATCGTTTTATTTCAAGTTTAAAACAGCTAGACCAGATAACACACACCACACGAGTTCGTATCGATTTATACGGTTCTTTGGCATTAACCGGCCGAGGCCACGCCACCGATACGGCTTGTATCTTAGGTTTAATGGCACAAACACCTCGCGAGGTCGATCCTGACAATATCAAACTTTATATTGACCAGGTAAAAAACAATAACGAACTCATTTTGGCAGGCGAACACTGCATCAACTTTGACATGAATGATGACTTATGTTTTAACTTTACCGAATCATTAAAGCAACATGCCAATGGCATGAAAATTTGTGCTTATGACAAACAAAATAATGTTCTGCTTTGTCGTCGTTATTTCTCTATCGGTGGTGGTTTTGTATTGGAGGAGTCTGAACTTAATAAACAAGAAAATGAACAAATTAATCTGCCTTATGCTTATGACTCTGCACGAGAATTACTTGCTATTTGTCAAAAGGAAAACATGTCTATCGCTGAAGTTATGTTAGCCAATGAGAAACACTTGGGCGATTATGAAATCAACAACAGAATATTAAATATATGGCGAGTGATGGATGCCTGTATTAAACGCGGCATAAAAACACCAGGGGTGCTACCTGGCAGTTTAAAATTAAAACGCCGTGCTTATCAAATGCACCAAACGTTAGTCGATAATAGCACTGATTATATTGATTCCATGGATTGGTTAAACCTGTTCGCCATGGCCACTAATGAAGAAAATGCCGCTGGAGGACGTGTGGTTACTGCACCAACTAATGGTGCGGCTGGTGTCATTCCTGCCGTTCTTGCATGGTATTTGAAGTTCCATAGTAAAGATGATGAGCAAGTAATTACTGAGTTTTTAGCCACTTCAGCGGCCATTGGCTTACTATATCATCGCAATGCCTCTATTTCAGCCGCCGAAGTGGGTTGTCAGGGTGAAATTGGCGTCGCGTGTTCAATGGCAGCAGCGGGTCTCGCAGCTGTAATGGGAGGTACCCCAATGCAAGTAGAAAATGCCGCCGAGATTGGTATGGAACATAACCTAGGATTAACCTGTGACCCCATTGATGGTTTAGTGCAGGTACCGTGTATTGAGCGCAACACTATGGGTGCAGTCAAGGCGATCAATGCTAGTAAACTAGCACTGCAAAATGATGGTCTGCATCATGTGCATTTAGACGATGTTATCGCCACTATGCATCAAACGGGTTTAGATATGATGAGTAAATATAAGGAAACCTCACTAGGTGGTTTAGCCATTAATGTGGTGGCCTGTTAAATTGAAATCAAGTCAATTGGATAAAACTTAGCGCGTATGATGCTCGCCAAAAAATTGCCTCGCTTGTTACGCATTGTCAGGTACTGTTAGACAAAATCTCTAAAGCATCAAAAAATGGGCGCAGAACAGTTAAAATTAAAATCTATGGGACTATGCGCCCCTATATAACTTCAAATGTCTACATAACAGTCAATACTATTATGTGTAGACATGCACTCCTTTGTACGAATACAGCTCCTAAATACCATAAAAAGCATTTCGTTGCTTATTCGTTGTTTAATTTTGTCAAATAAAGAAGGTTGTCAACGTAGCGCTTAACTTACTTATGTTAAAAATAACAACTCAGTCAAATTTAACTACTCAAATGCATAAATAATTTGTCGTTGGTACTGTTGATTCGGTTTCAATACATTACTGGGAAAATGTTTATTATTATCTGCGTCGGTATAATTTTGCGCCTCTAAACACAACCCCTGATACGGGCTAAACTGACCACTTAAATAGAAACCAGTATAAAGCTGTATTGCTGGCTGGTCGGTATAAACAGACAAGCTAATTTGATTTTCAAGTGAAGTAAGTACAGCTTTAGACTCCTCAAAAGCGGTATTATCTAGAATAAAACAATGATCATAACCCTGCTTTGCTTTAAGTGACTCATCTTTAGTATTCTGCTGCCTTTTACCGATAGATACTGGTTCTCTAAAATCATAATCGGTCTCTGCGATCGGAATAATATTACCCGTTGGTATGTTCGCGGCATCCGTTTCGAGAAATGTCGATGACATCATTTGTAAATGTAATGACTGGCAGTCTTGCTCACCCAAATTAAAGTAAGCATGATTAGTTAAATTCATGACTGTGGCTAAGTCTGTGTTACCTAAGTATTTAATGCTTAGTTGGTTATCTTTACTTAATTGATAAGTGACTGAGATGTTGACTGTACCAGGGAAACCTTGGTCACCATCAACAGACATAAGCAATAAAGTAACCGAATTACTGGTCAGTGACTTTTTATCTATCTGCCAATAACGTCGTGAGAAATTGTTATCTCCACCATGTAAACAGTTTTCACCATCATTTACCGGTAATTGATATTGCTGACCAGCAAGCTCAAACTTGCCACCAGCAATACGATTACACACCCTGCCGCAAGTTGCCCCTAAATAAAAATCATCGGTTAAATAGTCCTCTGGCGACGCATAACCTAGGGTCATTTCCGTTGGTATGTTGTTAACCGGAAATTTAATCGATTTAATTCTGGCGCCAAAGTTAATAATTTCAACTGACATACCATAGTCATTGGTCAGTATTATCGTTGCTAACGTTGTTGCCAATTCTGTTTCTTCTATAATCATCAAAGTAAGTACCCATTTGGATTGTTTATCTGCCAGCGCCAAGTGTCTTCCATCATTTGCTCTAAACTGCGATTAGCTTGCCAGTTAAGCGCTTTATTTGCCTTGTTATAACGCGACTACACCAAGCGAGATGCTAACTTTTTATATATATAGCATTTTTATCGTGCTTTCCTACAGCTAATACGTAAATTACGATCTCGTTATCGAGGATTTCATAAGCTAATCGATAACCCGCTGTACGTAATTTAATCTTATAGACTGAATTATAACCTCTCAGCTTAGCTGATGGCATATGGGGATTCCCCAACCTTTCAGCAAGCTTGTTTTAATTTGCTTTTTAAGTGGCTCTGCTAATTTATCCCACTCTTTTTTAGCCGCAGGAAGAAACTTTAATTTATAGATCATCTAAGTTAACTTCAATAGCGCTTGATAAATCAACTCGGCGCTCTTCTACTACTTTAGCTATTTCGTAATCATCGACAACATCCATTAACAACTCATAGGTTTCAGCAGGAACTAAATATGCAGCAGGCTTATTGTGATTTAATATCGCAATAACAGATCCATCAGCTTCTTTAAGTAAAGCCGTAGTTTTTTTAAGTTCAGAAATACTCGCTGAACAGTCAGCTAGAATTTTTCTCATATCTACCACCAAGAAAGTGTTAAATTTAGAGATTTTTTTAGACCTGATTGATTTTAAGCCAGATCTTAATTTAGCGATATAACAGTATGTCATGTTGGCTTCTCAGTAACATGACCTGAACTAGTTAAGTATGGTTTAATTCAAGACTGAAAGACTATAATGAGCTTGCAGCAGACATTGGCTATAACGACGTTGTAGCTTACGCTTTGCGCACAAAGGGAGCATAATGAGTTGATAAAATCATATTCACTTTGCCCACATTAACTGCAACTCACCGTTTATGTTTTATCCCTAGATAATAAAGGCAAATCCCCCCCTTCGCACTGATTTGTATTTTTAAGTCTTTGCAAAGTAACAATTCACAGGACAGCCATGATAGTGAATCCTCGAATTGGCTTTTTGTCTGCCGATATCATGGGTCTCTGTAATTTTTTTCCCTAGACGAGGAGGCTCACGTTTCATTCCTGAAACTGGACTGGAGTTTTCTTACATTAAATAGGGCGTTCCACAGAGGGGAAAGAGCAGCGGCTCCGCCGACAAAAGCTCAAAGATTAGTCTGACATCCAACATCCAAAGGAAGTGTACTCTGATTTCAAACTTTCATTTACCGCGTGATGTAAAACACCGATTTATCAGCCTTTACCACACAATAAAATTTCTTGATTCGCTTAGCAGCGGGTTTTATCTTCATTTTGACCAATGCACCCTGTAGATCATTGGACCAAGAGGATTTGCCAGCGATTCGCTTAATAGCGTTGTCACCATAGCGTTGCTCGGTTTCAGCTCGGCAAATATCAACTGCCTGTGACCTAATATCGTTCTTGCTTAGAAGTACGTCGGAACCAACTGCTGTCGCCGCATAAACAGTCGATGTAGATAGTGTAAAAAACACCAATGAAGTACGTAATAGCGTTCTCATATAATTCTCCAAAAGTAAATTAGTAGTGGACTATTGTAGTCAACAAACTTAGTCTACCTGTATACGTGATGAACCACATACTACTAATATAAGACATACTGTCTCATATTTGTTACACCGGTAAGCTAACTAAATGAAAGGTGCACAACATGGAGTGGAATGATGTTCAGATATTTCTTGCCTTGATACGAGCAGGCTCGGTTAGAGCAGCCGGAAAAAAACTTGGCATCAGTCACGCCACTGTTGCGAGACGGATTGATGCCTTTGAAAAACGTTTAGGGGTGAGTCTGTTCAATCGCTTGAAAACAGGCTATGAACTGACAAAGGCCGGGGAAGATCTTATTGCTGCAGCGGAGAACGTTGAGGCTGAGTTACATGCCGTACAAAGAAAATTAGTTGGTCAGGATAAGAAGTTAGCGGGAACTATTAGGGTAACAGCCACTGAAATGGTGGCAACTAGTCTACTGATGCCAGATTTATCACGATTTATGGCTACTTACCCGCATACCAAAATTGAAGTGAATGAAACCTATCTACCATTAGACTTGTCGCGCGGAGAGGCCGATATAGCTCTACGGATAGGCCAGAAACCACCCGAAAATTTGATTGCAAAAAAATTAACAGCCATCAGTGTTGCTGAATACGCCAGTATGTCTTATATAGAGAACCATGATCTGGATGACCCATTATCAGCATCTCGCATCAGTTCCATAGATTTAGGCGCTCGTCTGACAGAATTTGACAATAGTCACTTCCATAAACTGCCCATTAGGGGCTACTTCAGTACTTTCCGCTTACAGATGGAAGCAGCCAAACACAGTGTAGGTATTGCCAAGTTACCCTGTTTTGTAGCTGAACAACAGTCGCAACTGGTAAGAGTCTCTGCGAAAAGTCTAGTTGAGGGTTATAGCATTTGGATGCTAAGACATCCCGATACTCGAGCCACATCGAGGCTCAGAGTCTTTTCCGAGTTTATTGTCGAATCCATCAATAAATACAAAGATAAACTGGAAAGTATTGAATAGATTTTGCGAGCAATTTATGAATTACCAGAAAATCACTCATTCCAATACTTTGCAATTAGGCGTAAGCCTTGGAACCGTCCGCACAGTAGAGCATGTGCTGCACGCATTTTAGATTTAAGTTAGCCCTGACCATGAGCTATTATTATCTAAAAACACAAGCGAGTGATTGAATGATGAACAAGTAAGCGATTCTGCGATATGCGTATATCGAGAGTCTTTATTGAACTCTTGTCCCAATCATATCGTTATTAACAACTTATTTGATGCAGCCAAACTCGATGACGTAAAGTGGGTTTTGCAGCAAGCGTATTACTGGAAAACTTAAAAAACATACTTATGCTGTTTTATATGTCGATAGCGCACTGCTCTAATAACGACACTGCAAATGCCACCAACACTATAGAGTGAATCAAATTCACTCAATATACATATAAATAGGCTTGAATGTGGCAAGACAAAATTTAGACACATATTTATCACAAAAAAGAGTCCGCTTTGTCACTTTGCTGACTTTACTAAACTTACAAAGTAACTGAAATTAAAGGTTATAATAAGAAAGTTAGTGCTTATTGGCTAGACCATTTATCTAGAATAAAGTAACAAGGTACACCAAGCCCCCTGCAGCACTGTATTTATCGAAAAATCAATCCAATCGAGCATGTGAACACATGATAATTTATCATTAACCTTTGATCATAAGGTTAACTAATATCACTGAGCAGAAGTTAGTATTTGATAATTTTTAGTATGTTTTGATCTGCAGCGGACATGGCTGAACAATCATATTATATTAGCCATTTTCTGATAGCAGACGTTCGACACAGATAAGAATATCTGTATCTTGATGATAATTTTTGTCAATACCCCGTTAAGTCTGAGTGAGAACTAAGCCACCAAAGCGGCCATTACTCTATTTAAAAAGAGCAATGTTCGTCTCTTTTACGAGAAAGGACTTAATGAACATTGCCTTTGTTCTGCGAACATTATCGGAGCAACTAGGAATGCATAATGAGATATAGCAATTAAATTAATCCAGAAAAAACACCAAAATTTCAGTATTTGTAGCTAATTTAATTAACAAGGTTAATTTAACCACATAGGTGGTTAATTTGGCTAAAATATAATAAATATAAAAGATCAGATCAACACGCATAGTTTGTCACTATTTCTAACCCCTCTACCGAAAGCCAATAAACAACTGTATTATCAATTAGTTAATTTGTTTTGAAAAATCTGGCACAGCATTTGTAATAGTCTAATCACAATGAAGAAAACAACGAAGCAATTTTGTTTTGTAAACTACAACATTTGGAGAATACCATGACTACAATTAAAACAACTCTTATCGCATTAGCCACAGTCGTTCCAGCATTAGCTTTTAGCTTATCAAGTCAGGCAACAACAATGGCATATATGGACACAGCATTAGCTGATGTATGTAAAGCCGCTCAGAGTAATAAAGTATTTAAATTGAAATCAGCAATGAAATCTTACCGCTTACAGGATAAGACTGTTGCCTTAAAAGTTATGTGTAATGGTGATGATATTATTACCTTTGCTGAAAAAAATGGGGCAATAAAAACAGCGAATCAATTACAAAAAAGTATTGGCGAGGTTAGTATTACAGATGTAGCAGTTATTGATAAAATAGCTGTAACCTTTGCAGAATAAAAGTTATCAGTTCAGATAAAGCATTTACAAGGAGGCCTTAGTAAATGCTTTATTTAACTTAGGACAGCAGTGAGCTTTCAGAATACATACTCTTATGTGATCTGATACAAAAATATTGAGTACTTGGGTTTGCATGAAAACAATGCTTCACGGACTTTATTTTTGAAAGTATTTGCTCATGAGCAATTATATGTTTTAAAGGAAAACAGATAAAACATCTGAGTAATTTTATAGGTACTATTATAAGTATTTCGATGAATACTTTAGGCGCATAAGTGCCCATACCGACTTAGAATTGAAGAACTATTTTAACTCATGGTCGGCATGAATAACATTTGAGTTACGGACAACTCATAACGCTTTACTGACGTTAATTATTGGTCGTGCTTTAGGTCAACTTATCGGCTAAATGCAGCCATTAGGTTAAGTGCCTATCTATTATTGATGGGCAAGGTTACTGTGGTAAACACAGATTTAAAGAGTAAATCAAAAACTAAGAAGGAAGTGTAAATTTTATTTTGGGCATAGCATGGATTACTTAGGCTCTGTTATTTTTGGAACCCTTTAGTAAGCTGGTGACTACTGTTTTAGAAACCAATAATTCAACTTTTCGGTGTACGGTTGAATATCACCTATGTGCTTTTTAACCCACTTTTCGTCATAATATGAGTCTAAATATCTTTCACCGCTATCACACATCAAAGTCACTATTGAGCCTTGTTCTTTGTTAGCCTCCATCTCTTCTGCAAGACATAATGCACCCCATATATTAGTGCCTGTTGAAGCTCCTGCTTTTTTACCAATAATTTTTTCCAACCATAAAATTGTTGCTACGCTCGCTGCGTCTGGCACTTGCATCATTTGGTCAATCACATTAGGCTGAAAAGAATGTTCCACTTTAGGTCTACCGATACCCTCAATACGGCTTGATTTATTGTTTTTCAGATTGCGATCACCCGATTTAAAGCAATCGTAGAAAACTGAGTTCTCAGGATCTACTACCAAAAGTTTTGTATCGAAGCCTCTATAAAGGATGTACCTACCTATAGTTGCTGAAGTACCACCAGTACCAGCACTCATCACAATAGCGCTTGGTATACTGTAAGGTTCTTTTTCCATTTGGTCATAAATACTCTCGGCAATATTGTTATTGCCACGCCAATCGGTAGCTCGCTCTGCATAAGTAAATTGATCCATAAAATATCCATCAATTTCTGTTGCAAGCCTTGTAGCAGCTTCATGCATCTTGGGAGCTGAATCAACAAAGTGACATTTTCCGCCATAAAATTCGATTTTATTTATTTTGCTCTTCGCTGTTGATTTAGGAACAACAGCAATAAAAGGGACGCCGATCATTTGTGCAAAATATGCCTCAGATACGGCTGTACTGCCAGATGACGCCTCGACAATAGTGGTACCTTCTTTAATTCTCCCGTTGCATAGCGCATATAAAAAAAGTGAACGGGCCAATCTATGTTTAAGGCTGCCAGTAGGATGAGTACTTTCATCCTTAAGGTATAGGTGAATAAAAGGGCTTTTAGGGATATCTATTTTTAACAGGTGAGTATCTGCCGAACGGTTATAGTCAGCTTCAATTTTTTGCACACTCTGCTTTACCCAATTTTTCATAAGAGATTCTCTTGGCTTTTAAACTAATAACGCTATGGCGAAAACGCTCCCTCAGCGAGTTAGATGCGTTTTTGTATTAGTCATGCACTACGCATATACCAACCATGTTTTCTTCGATTGATTACATCTAGGCATATTAGCCTCCTCAATATGATAAGGAGGTGTCGACTAAAACGGGGCAACTACATTTTCTTTGTTTAACAGTTTATTAGGTTTTTTTATGACTCCCATCACATAGTGGTTGGCTAGCTGTTTGCTTGCAACCACAGAAGAAAAGCTTTTTTGACTCTGAAGCTTTATATATTATTGGAGTAAAGTCAGTTCCATTATGTGAGCCATCACACAGTGGCTGTTTCTTACTTTTGCCGCAAGCACACCAAAAATAGTTTTTTCCTGATTCTACATCTATTGCATAGGGTGTATCAGATGCCCGTATAGCTTTACTCATATTAGCTTCTCCATACTTTATTAACTAAACATACGCCCACAATAATGGGCAAATAATTATGGCTAAAATAAGCAGCAATGGAGCAAAACCAACTTTGATTTGTCTTCATTTACTTGCTTATATTACAAATGCAACGATAATTGCCGTTATCGCTAAGATACTGTACTCCGGCGTTCCAGTTGGTACTTTGGAAATAAGTAAAAAACAAACAAAAGCCAATGCAAATAATATAGCACTGCCAACGAATACCCCGATTAATGAATGCCCCATAATTAAACCAACAATGGCTAAAGGAATACTAAATAATAAGGCTGAAAAGTAAGGCTCCTTCTTCACCAAATATAATTTATATGACAGAGCTAACATCAAAAGTTTGATAATGAAAAAGAGCATGAACATACCTTGTAATATAACGCTCACAATAATGAGCAAATAATTATTGGCTAATATAAGCGACGAAGGAGCAAAAGCCAACAGCATTTTGACCTTATTAAACAGCTTATATATTTTTACACTGACTTACTTTATGACCACCACTTAATTGTAACCTTATATCCTTCACTTCCGGTTTACTATTTGCAATTGCAACATACGCATTAACAATAATTTCGGGTCCTGCACAATAATCAATATTTAATGTCACATTTGAAAATTTGAATGATTTAAGTCTAGCCTCTAACTCGTCAATTGTTAGCTCGCCCTCTGCGTTAGATGTTGAATAGCTAGTTTCTTTTACGAAAATAGTGATGGCTTCACTAGCCGTTACATTGCCAATTGACAAAATAATAATTAGTAAGGTGAATAGATATCGCATCAACTCTCCATTATGTTTAACGCCAAGTTACGGTGTCCTTTTTGAACTTTTATTATGCAGCCTTAACTCATAAATTAACTTAAAACATTGTATTGTTGTTTTTAGATTTTTCTGGAACAGGCTGCCCTACCCCCCAGTGCTCCACAACCATGCCATCTTTCATTCGAAAAATATGTATAAGAGCTGCGCCAAGAGATTCTGGTGTGCGTTTTACATGAAGGTGTAACCAAACGAGATCACCTTCGGAAGCGCTTCGCTTAATAGACATCGAAAGCTTTGGATATTCCTTATATCGACTTAAGAATAAGCTGAATAGTCCTTCTCGGCCACCGCTTATATGAGGTGAATGTTCAACAAAGTTATCGGAGTAACACTCATTTCTTAAAATATTAATCCTTTTCGATGGTTCAATATCGTTTCTATTTTCTAATATTTCCATACAGTATATGGCTTTATTTAGGTTTGACTGCTCTAAAGAGCTGTATGAATTTTCATTTGCCCGACAAACCAAAGTAAAGGATAAAACTAAAAATCCCGTAAAAATTAAATTAAGCATTTTTTGAGCATTCATTTACAATTCCTTTATAAATACATATTTTTTTAAACGGCTGTAATAATACAACCAACTCATTTGATAATGAATAATCTCTTCACAATCAGTAGGCTATCAGGTTACTCACTTCAATACTGCAAACGCTCCAGTAAGGAGCTGATAATCGTTTGGTAAATGTGTCGCGAAGCGGAGCCGAGCAAACTGTTAGCAGTTCTGTCTTAATGGCTTTTATGACATATATACGCTTAGCCGATTATTATTAAATTCTTACACCATTTGCAAAACTGCAATTAGGAAAGAAGGGGTAACTATCTACGGGCTTAAGCTCAATAATATTTACTTTACTTACTTTATCCGATTCAACTTTTTGTTCAATCTCAAAGTAAAACCACCAACGTTCGTTAAATGATGTTAATTCTATATAAGGATAACTTCTTATTTTCCAACTTCCTTTGAGATGATCTGTTCGCTCTTTAGTTTTGTTGATAAAAGTCAGTTGATAAGTATTATCTTTGTTTAAACGAAGGCTCACTAGAGTATCGCAATTTCGACTTTCGTAATCATTAGCCAGATCTTGATTAGCAATCTTATCTTTTTGTTTTACTCCTTCAGGAAATAAAAACAAACCAACACTATCTTTGCTATACCAATGATTCCCTGATACAAGCGCTTCTACTTTAGGGATAGCCCAACCTAAGTCAGAAAGTGAATTTATCAGTATATCTAGAGTTTTTTCACCCTTAATAAATGGCGAATAAAGCAGAGTTGATTGGTTAATTGTTTCAGGAAAAGAGTGTGTATTAGTAATAACTTTAAAGTTAGACTCATCCAGTTTTGAGCTGATTTTTTCAATTTCAGTATCTGATAAATAACGCGTGTATAAATGAACTTCTGTAGAAGAACAAGCAACAAGAAAAATACTAAGTATTACAACACTCAAAAACTTCATTAAATCGCATCCCTACGAATATGTCTAACGCCCATTTAAAGGGCTGATAATTGTTGGCTCAAATTGTGACGCAGGAGCAAAATCCCACTATTTTTTGTTCCTGTTTAATTGCTTGTTTTGCGCCATTACGCTAACATGTACAAATTAACGTACATGAACACTTTGGAGAATAACATGGACGCAATAAGTTATACCTCAGCTAGAGCTAACTTAGCAAGTACTATGGCAAATGTTTGTAATGACCACGCCCCAATTATTATTACCCGTAAAAGTGAAGATCCTGTTGTTATGATGTCTTTGGAAGATTACAACGCAATGCAGGAAACTACATATTTACTCAGATCACCAGCAAATGCTAGAGATCTTTTAGAATCTATTGCCGAGCTGGAAGCTGGTAATGGAACGGAAAGAGAGCTTATTGAATGAAGCTAACCTTCTCAACTAAAGCTTGGGAACAATACCTTTATTGGCAAACTACTGACAAAAAAATACTGAAACGTATTAACTTGCTCATTAAAGATATTCAAAGAACTCACAATGAGGGTATTGGAAAGCCAGAGCCTTTAAAACATGGATTGTCAGGTTATTGGTCTCGACGTATAAACGATGAACATAGAATAGTTTATAAACAACAAGGTGATACAATTCTAGTTGCACAACTCCGCTACCATTACGGCACATAACGCCCGCGTTAAGGGGCTTTTTATTAGTTTGCTAAAATTATGTAGCGAAGCCGAGCAAGCGGTAAAGCACTGATTAAACAGCTTGTTATGTACTGCCTTCACCATTAATGAAGAATAAAATAATAAATTCTGCTGTGCTAATTGATACTAGTTGAATGATAAGGCCAAGTACTAACCCTATTCCAGCTTGCGCATCAGATTCTATTCCAAACAATAAAAAAAGCACTAAAACAAAGGTAATTGTCGCAGGAATAACTCTAATAGTAGCTAATTTAGTATTTCGATAATTATTCTCATTAGACAAAAAATATAAAACTGCATAAGGCGACAACAACAAGTAAAAAATCATCTCACTTGGGAACCAATATTTAATAGCAATAGACACAAAAGATAATACAGCTAAAGCTTTAATCGGATTATACACTTTTAGGAAACTCATGGCTCTCCTTCGCGCATAACGCCTCGTTCAGAAGTAAAATTGGCGATTCTGGCATTAAATTGAAAAGGTATTACTCAAGGTATTCGACATCGGTATTTCCTCCAACAATACCTATATCGAATACATTTAATCTAAACGTTTAAACACCTAGCAATATCTTGTCACTCTACATCGAAATATGCTGTGTAAAAATAGGCAAATGCTCATCTTTTCGATGACTAACTAGTATCAAGGTACTATGTTTTTGTTGTGCTACTATTTCTAAAAAGTTAAGTATTCTATGGCGGTTAATTTCATCTAAGCCTTGAGTTGGCTCATCCAATATTAATAAATAGGGTGATTTCACTAATGCTCTAGCGATTAGCGCTAACCTTTGCTCTCCATAGCTTAATTCATTAAATAAAGTATGTTGATGGCTCGACAAGCCAACTAACGCTAACCATTGTTTAGCAATATCAATTTGGTATGATTCTGGCTTTTGGTATAGACCTATAGAGTCAAACAACCCCGACAACACTACTGTTAATAATTCTCCATTGACTCTATATTGGCGATGAAGCTCAGAGCTAACAATGCCCATATGTTCTTTGAGCTGCCAAATACTCTCACCTGAGCCCCGCTTATAGCCTAACACTTCCAGATCGTTGCTATAACACTGGGTACAATCACCGGTAACTAACTGCATTAAAGTTGACTTACCACTACCATTTCCGCCCGTGATTAAGGTATGTTGCAGTGGTTTAATAGTTACGTCTAAACCTTCAAAAACATTTACGCCACTGTATTGTACTTTCCCATTTGAAAGCTTAACCAGGTAATCATGTTGATAATCAGCAAGCGTATTAAGTGTTTGAGGCCACTCAATGTTTTCTGGCTTTGGGGTAAGTAAAACATCTAATTGACGTTTAGTTTCTTCATTATCGAGCTCACCAATAACATCAAGCTGTCCTCGCTCAATAAAGGCGACCTTCTTACACCAAGTTGGAATGTCTTGGCGGTTGTTCAATACAAGTAAAACGGTAATATTTTGCTTGCTTAATAACGCTAAGGCTTTTGACAAGGCGCCACATGAAGCTTCATCTAAGCTATCAAACGGATTGTCACAAACCAACAATTCAACACCAGAGAGTATCGCTTGCAATATCAGCAACTTCCTGCCCTCACCTGTGCTAAGTTGTCGATAGCCACTTGCTAACTTGTCGGCTAGGCCAAACTCAGCGATTAAGGGAGAACTTAATTTATCTTGAGGCAAGAACTCTTTTGCTAATGTCCCTGTATCATGGGAGTCGGTAAAGTCTGTAGCATCAATTTTTAGTTCATGCTCGTAAATGGCTTGTTGTGTTTCAAAAGACACCATAGCAACTTTATTTGGCTTAGGCAGTGTCAGTTTCTCTGCCGTAAAAGAGCACAATTCCCCAGAGAATAACTGATCCAAATATTGCTTACCCGAGCCATTTCTTCCCAAAACACACCAAGTTTCATCTTTAAGTACTTGCCACTTATTAATGTTGAGTTTTGGGTGTTTGAAGTTTTCTAGAACAATCATAGTGCTACTATCGCCTAATTAATAAGTAAAAAGTGAATAACATGAAAATATTGAACATTAACTAGAAATAATGACTCAAGTCACTATACCCCTGTTTAATATGCCCAATTAATAGCTTAACCTTATTAGGTAAGTGTTTGGTAAAAGGATAAACCGCATCAATAACCTCAGCGGTTAATTGACTGACCATTTTGGCACATTGAACAAGCGCAATACCCGCTTCTGTTAGGGTTAATCTGCGTGTGGTTCTATACAACAATTGCACGCTGAGCTCTTTTTCTAATTTTGCAATATGTTTGCTTATCACCGAATTAGTTAAATTATCTCTATTTATTACAAAAACATAAAGAGTAAAATAACCTTAGTTTTAGAAAATCGCATCTGCTTTATAAATAGGAACAGTACCATGATTATCTCAGCACCAACAGATTACCGAAAGGCAGCAAAAGCTAAGCTTCCCCCCTTTTTATTTCATTATATTGATGGCGGCTCTTATGGTGAACATACCCTTAGAAAAAATGTCGATGATTTGGCTGCATTAGCGTTAAAGCAGCGTGTTCTGAACAATATGTCTGATCTTAATTTAAGTACAGAAATATTCGGTGAACAAATGGCATTGCCCATTGCTCTTGCGCCAGTTGGTCTTACAGGAATGTATGCTCGCCGTGGCGAAGTACAAGCAGCAAAAGCCGCTGAAAACAAAGGTTTGCCCTTTATCATGTCAACCGTTTCTGTTTGTCCAATTGAAGAAGTGGCTCCCGCAATTGAACGCCCAATGTGGTTTCAACTCTATGTCCTTAAAGACCGTGGTTTTATGAAAAACGTACTCGAACGTGCAAAAGCGGCTGGCGTTACCACCTTAGTTTTTACTGTAGATATGCCAGTTCCGGGCGCCCGTTATAGAGATATGCACTCTGGCATGAGTGGCCCCAATGCTGCCGCACGTCGTGTATTTCAAGCGATGCGTCTCCCACACTAGGCATTTGACGTGGGTGTTTTTGGTAAACCCCATGACTTAGGCAATATTTCAACCTACCGAGGTGAGTCCACTAAATTAGAAGACTACATTGGCTGGTTAGGCGACAACTTTGATCCCTCTATTTCTTGGAAAGACCTTGAATGGGTGAGAGAATTTTGGGATGGCCCAATGGTAATTAAAGGCATTTTGGATCAACAAGATGCTAAAGATGCGGTAAGTTTTGGCGCTGATGGTATTGTGGTATCTAATCACGGAGGCCGTCAATTAGACGGTGTTGTGTCATCTGCAAAAGCACTGCCGGATATTGCTGATGCAGTTAAAGGCAATATAAAAATATTTGCTGACTCCGGTATTCGTTCGGGGTTAGACGTAGTAAGAATGTTGGCCTTAGGTGCTGATTGTACTTTACTTGGCCGTTCTTATATTTATGCTCTTGCTGCTCAAGGACAAAAAGGCGTAGAGAATTTACTTGATCTCTATGAAAAAGAAATTAGGGTCGCCATGACTTTAACCGGCGCTAAGTGTATTAATGACTTAAGTAGTGATTCTTTGGCTAATATTTAAGTGATTAACGATTTGTAAAAATGAGCGGTCGCTACTTTAACGACCGCTGCCTTTATTTAAGCATAACTTTTAGCTTCAACCGAAGCTGCTTGCTTTTTAGTGATTAAATATAAAACAAAAAAGCAGCCCACCAATATGACGGGGAATATTGCAATATTTGCTAATGCTGACTGGCCTGCAGCTAATTCAGCCACTTCTCCAGTTAAACCTGAAGCTACAGCAGTTTCACGGCCTTTGTCTATCCAACCACCAATAATAGGACTCCACCAACCAACACCTAACATGCCAAAGCCGCCAATGATAGACATGCCTAACGCACCTGTTTTTTCATGGTATTCGCCAATATAACCGATCATCGTTGGCCAGAAATACATCACACCAACCGCAAATAAAATAGCAGAAACATATACCATATTACCCGTCGCCGTACTCATTAAATATAGTGCTATAGCAGAGACAATGGATGAAGCTAGCAATACACCGACAGGATTAAGTGCATGTATTACTGGGCCGGCGAAGTAACGACCAACGGCCATTAAGCCAGTTACCATGGCTAGAATAAGCATAGGATCAGCTCCAGCATTACCTAATATTCGGTCAACCCAGCCAGAAGTACCCAATTCAGTTGTCGCCGTTAATGTCATACAGAACAGCATAAAAATGTACACTGGGTTTAATAACGCTTTAAAATTAGTTGAAGTAGAAGTTTCGGTATTTGCTGTTTCTGGAAATTTCTGACCAAAAATCATATAGCCATAAATAGCCGTAGGTACTAACATCGCGGCAATTTGCATTTGCCAGCTCATATTCATCTCGGTCATATATTTTGATAATAATGCGCCAATAACTATGCCACCAGGAAACCATACGTGGAACTTATTCAGCATGGTGGTTTTCTTTTTATGATAAATATCAGCAATTAATGGGTTACAAGCCGCTTCTACACAACCGTTGGCAAAACCAATACAAAAGCTAGAAATAAGTAAAGTAACATAACCATTTGCGGTAATCGTTAGTACTAAACCTAATAAGTGACCAAAAAATGCAATATATAACATTTTCTTAGCGCCCATCACGTTATATAAAAAGCCCCCCAAAATAGTAGCAACAGGAAAACCGAATAAAGCTAACGCATTTACCCAACCCAATTGGGTATCTGTTAACTGAAATTCAGCACTCAATTGTGACAAAATTCCTGCGCGAATTGCAAATGTCATTGCTGTTACAATTAATGCTATACATGAAGCACTAAATAAGCGCGATGCAGAAATAGTAGATGTACTCATAGCTTTTCTCTTTATAATAATTGAACTTACTTTTGTTTTATATTTTTTGCTTAAGTTAGATTATTTCAAACCTAAAATACGTTTATTAAACGCTTCATCAACGCCAACGGCAGCAAAGTCATCGAATGCTTTGTCAGTCACTTCAATAATGTGTTTTGCAATAAATGGTGCACCTTCAGTTGCGCCAGCAACTGGGTGTTTTACACAACACTCCCATTCAAGCACAGCCCAACCGTCAAAATTATATTTAGCCATACGCGTAAAAATACCACCAAAATCAACCTGTCCATCACCTAACGAGCGGAAACGACCAGGACGGTCAATCCAGCTTTGATAACCGCCATAGACTCCGCTGCGACCATTAGGGATAAACTCAGCGTCTTTAACATGAAAGGCTTTAATGCGTTCGTGGTAGATATCAATGAACTCAAGATAATCGAGTTGTTGTAATACAAAGTGACTCGGGTCGTATAAAATGTTTGCACGTGGATGATAGTTCACTGCTGTTAAGAAGCGCTCGAAAGTCACACCATCATGTAAGTCTTCACCTGGGTGCAACTCGTAACAAATATCACAATCTGCTTCATCAAAAGCATCTAAAATGGGTAACCAACGTTTTGCTAATTCAGCAAAGCCCTGTTCAACTAGCCCTGCTGGGCGTTGTGGCCAAGGATATACAGTGTGCCAAAGTAAAGCTCCAGAGAATGATGCATGAGATTTCAACCCCAAATTTTTACTGGCTTTAGCAGCAAGCATCATTTGTTCAATAGCCCATTGTGTACGTTCTTCTGGTGCATCTTTGAATTGTTCGGGTGCAAAAGCATCAAATAGCGTGTCGTATGCTGGGTGCGAGGCAACTAATTGACCTTGTAAGTGTGTGGAAAGCTCCGTAATTTCTAAACCGTGTTCAGCAACAGTCGCCTCTATCGCTTTACAATAATTTAAGTCATGTGCCGCTTTTTCTAAATCGAATAAACGCCCATCCCAAGTCGGAATTTGCACGCCTTTATAACCTAAACTAGCGACCCATTTACATATATTAGGCAAGGTATTAAATGGTGCCTCGTCTGAAGCAAATTGTGCTAGAAATATTGCTGGGCCCTTTAATGTTTTCATCGAGTCTCTCTTCGTCATTTTTATTGGTTATATTTTCTGGTTGTGAAAAAAGCCATTAATCGGCTAACAGTTGTGCGAGGTTGTACCATTTAGTGTCTTGATTGGAGCTATTTACGAATGATTCAACTAATGCCATACCACGTACGCCTTTATTTACATCAGGAAAGTCGTAATCTTTAGTTGCGTTGTACTCTCCGTTTTCAACATCACGAACGGCATGGGCAAAACTCCCGTAAATATTGGCAAAAGCTTCTAAATAACCTTCCGGATGCCCCATAGGTGTTCTGGTATTAGCCGCAGTGCGTTCGTTATGCATACCGCCAGTGCGTAAAACTTGCATGGATTTATCTAGGTATTTAAGTGTTAAGGTATTTGGCTCTTGCTGTCGCCATTCCAAGCCGCCTGTTTCACCATAAACACGAATAGTCAGGTTATTTTCTTCACCGGCGGCAATTTGACTGGCTTGCAATGTACCTTTGATTCCATCTTGCATTTTTAGCAAAACAATACCGTCGTCATCTAAACATCTACCTTCAACAAATGCGGTTAATTCGGCACAAACGTGAGTAATTTCTTTACCTGTAACATATTCAACTAAATTTGCTGCGTGACTACCAATATCGCCCATGCAGCCAGAAATGCCTGAACGAGAAGGATCTGTACGCCATTCTGCTTGTTTATTATCCGTATTTTGAGCTTCAGATAACCAACCTTGAACATACTCAACAATGACCTTACGTACTTTTCCTATTTCGCCATTGGCTACCAAAGTTTGTGCCTCTTTAACCATAGGGTAACCGGTATAGGTATGTGTTAACCCGTATAACAAACCAGTGTCATCAACAATTTTTTTCAGTGCTTTAACTTCGTTTAAATTCAAGGTTGCTGGCTTGTCAGATAGCACGTGAAAGCCATGCTCTAGTGCCGCTTTTGCCGCAGGAAAATGCATATGATTGGGAGTAACAATGACGACAAATTGCATACGATGCTCAGCTGGTAACTTGGCTTCTGCTGTAAACATAGTGTCAAAATCAGCGTAGCATCGCTCTTCGTTAAGCATCAGCATTTTGCCCGACGCGATAGATTTTTCAGCGGTACTTGAAAAGGCGCCACAAACTAATTCAATCTCATTATCTAACTGCGCTGCAATGCGATGTACCGCACCAATAAAGGCACCTTGGCCACCGCCAACCATGCCCATACGAATTTTTTGCATCAAAAACCTTATTAATAGTGATCGAAATATACTCCCTACTATAGTGTTTTCTCGCAAAATTCAGTATAAAGAAATCGGTTATTAATGTTACAAATTCGGCGTCATACCTATATTCATAAAAGCGGTTATAGCAAACGGATTAATTTGTTAGTTCGACTGGTATTAAATAAATTAAATCACTTTGATTTGGCTATTGCTGAGTAACTTTATGCACAGCAGGAAGGGTCCATTCACTATTAAGGAATGCTTGCTCAACCATATACAGTCTTAACAGTAAGTTAAATTTTCCTGCTGGAGCGGGAAGCCAATTGCTGGTACCTCGCTCAGGTGGCTGATGTTGAATATATAGATCTAACGAACCATCTTGATTGAATTGTAAATTTGAACGATCGCCTATAGCATAACGGTCAATTACATTTTCGACGAAATAGCCTGCAGAGTCATACATGGATAACGACCAGAATGCATGTACTGGTGGAGTTTCACCTGCGTCAAAATGCAATACATAGTTGTTGCTGCCATCATAAGGTTGTCCCGTTGAATCAATGCTAGTACTAGGATAACTCGCCTCCATTGCAGGCAATGCCCCTAAACCAAAGCGCGCTATTACGGTACGAAGGCGATAATTGGTGCCATAAATACCTAAATCGTGCCTAACATTCCAACCTTGCTTATTGGCTTCCTTGGCACTTACGGCTTGCAGAATTTTTTCTATCGTTAATGGTATCGACTTTTCTACTGCCCAACGCTGAATTAGCCCTAAGTTAGCTAATTGAAAATCTTTGCCGGGACTAATATTTAAATGAGAAAATTTAGCCAACTCTGGCGTATCAGCAGCCAAGGGTGGTTGTTTGTCCATCAGTTTATTCAATCGACTAAAGAAGGTTTGCGCATCCAAATTATCAACAATGCTCATAGGATCAGCTGTTTTGTTCTGCTTTAAATTACGCTTTACACCATAAGAGCGCTCTCCCGCTTGCCAAGACTTCATTGGCGTTAATGCCATTTTAGCTTGAATTTCGGCGACGTTAACCACATCTTCAACACTGTTTGTTTGAATGCGGCCAATCAGCCAAACCATATTAGTTGGAGATTTCACTACAGAGTCAATACCAAGAGGAAGTTCGCCGTCAAAGTCTGGACCTACAATGGCAATTTCTTGCGCACCATTTCCCGTTACACTGGTGCCTCGACTTTCAAAGACATTAGTCCAAGCGTCCATAAAAGGTAATACGTAATAACGCTCGCCCGTTGCTGGCATAGACAGTATCTGTGGGCCTCGAGCAAGATCGAGCCATGCTGTGCTATAAAGTGTGTCGACATTAGGACGAACAACAAGACGAAAGTTATGATTTGGAAAGTTTACGCTATGAATCAAAAGATTAGCAGGGCTAGTTTCAACCGTACCTTTACGAGTTTCTTCCATAATAACGAGGGGATAACCATATAAATAAGCAGATGACGCAAGTTTTAATTCGTCAATTACCATTTTGGCAGCGCCCGCTAAACCTATAATGACCATTATCACTGTAATTGAATATTTTACTCTTGGTTTCATTTTCATTCCCCACTTAATGTCATGAACTAAGTTCATTGAAATTACCAAGTGCTAATTTAGCGCCAAACTCAGCGAATGATTGCCTGAGTAATTTTCCAAAACTTGAGCTGCTTCACTGCTCAAAGCAACTTTATTGATAAATGAGTAAACACTACTTCGATGCAGTGATTTCAGTCACTATCCCATGCACCTGTGTAGCTAACTATTACGAATATAAACTACCTTTCTTGTTAGTGTCAATTAATTTGACACTAACAGTGCCACTACAGGAACCCAAAATAACCTGTCTTTGTAAATCATTCTTTTAATGTACCTACTAATTTAGAGATTACCATACAAAAACCCTGTAACAATAAGGTCACTCACCGGTATCAAACTGACCATATAAACTTTTATCAATAACAAAATTTAATTGACATGACAAATGCCAACTCATCAAAATCAACTATTGACATAGTAGATGTCAATATGTATTAATGTTTAGATAAAAATATAAAAACATTACGAACGATGGGGAAATAAAGAATGAAATTTAAAAATAAGTTAGCAACAAATAAACGATATTTATCAGTACTTATACCTGTACTACTGTCAAGTTATAGCTTGTCAGCGCAAGCTGCCCAAGAGAAAGTTACAAAAGACAGTAGCTCACTCGAAGTCATTACAGTTACTTCTCAAAAAAGGGTGCAAAATTTACAAGAAGTCCCCGTTGCTGTTACTGCTGTCAACGGTGAAACTCTGGCTTCAGAAGCAATAAAAGATGTTTTCGATCTGCAAGCTAATGTACCTGGATTAAGTGTTTATCAAAGCCAAAATGCGACCCAAGCAAGCTTTTCTATTCGCGGAGTAGGAACGGCCGCACAAAACTTTGGCCTTGAGTCTTCTGTTGGTTTATATGTTGATGGTGTATACCGCTCTCGTCAAAATGCCATGATTAATAACTATGTTGACGTTGAAGCGGTAGAAGTTTTAAGAGGCCCTCAAGGTACTTTATTTGGTAAAAACACACCAATGGGCGCCATTAATGTACGCACGATTGATCCAAGTCATAATGATGCCAATGCATTCATTGAGTTAGGCGTTGGAAATTATGGTCTTACAAATTTTGCAGGTGCTTCTTCATTTTCAGCCATTGAGGATGTACTAGCATTTCGAGTAACAGGTTTTGGCACACAACGAGACGGTACAGTAAGTGATATAGCGCATGGTAAAGACAAACTTAATGATCGAAATCGCTATGGCGCTAGAGTACAAGCATTATATACACCTGCTGATGACTTAAGGTTACTGTTTGTTGCTGATTATTCTGAAATAGATGAAGCTTGCTGTGCTTCAGGGCCGACAGCGAATAATTTTCAGGCAAGTGGCATACCAGGAAAATTTGGCAGTGACACATTATTTTCTTCACCATTATTCAATGCCACAATTATCAAAGCAGCAGATTTCCATGAGCGTAAAACAGCGTTAAGCTACCTACCCCAATCTAAAATGGAAGACAGTGGACTTTCAGCAGAAATTACTTGGGATATAAATGATAATCTAACCCTTACTTCTTTATCAGCTTATCGTGATTTTAGCTCTTTTGATAATATAGATGCTGATTTCGCTTCAGTAAATTTGATTGGAAAAATAAATGACGCGACACAAAACTCATTTTCTCAAGAGCTACGTTTAAATTATAGCGATGATAAATTTAACATTATTGGTGGTATTTATTATTTTACCCAAGAGCTTATTAATCACGGCACAACCACAATGGAAGGTGATATCAATTCCTATGTGTTAAATGGCATTTATGGTGGTCAATTAAATCCAGTTCTTCAAGGGATTAACCAATTGAGTGCTATGACCAATGGTCTTATTGCCCCTGCGGCAGAGGCAATGGGGTTATCTGCTTTTGAAGATTACTCAGTGCAAGACCATAAAAGTTACGCTGCATTTGGCCAAGTAGATTATAAACTTAACGATGAGTTTACTATCACTGCCGGTTTACGATATACCGATGAAAGTAAAGAATTGAGCAATAAATTTACAGAGAATTATAGCAGTGGTGCGACTCATCCAACAACATTAACGACTGTTGGTAACCCAGCATTCCCTGAAACAATTGTACCTGGTAGTGTGCTTTATAGTGCTGGTGCTGCCGGTATTGCCTTACAAATGATCCAATCAGGAATGATACCTATTGGTACACCCGCATTTTTCCAAGCAATTCAAACGTTCACTCCATTTCAAGCTGAAGGTTGGGCAGCACAATCACTAGCTGCGGCTACACGAGCGCGTCCTGACATTACAGAAACTTTAGAAGATTCACAAGTTTCAGGAACAATTAAACTAAGTTATCAACCCAACATCGACACCTTAGTTTATGCTTCATATGGTACGGGTTATAAATCTGGCGGAACCAATACTGACAGAATTGATACTTCTTTTGACCCACTATTTAAAGCAGAAACATCATCTTCATTTGAACTTGGTTTTAAAAAAGATTTTCCTGTTCAGGCATTGCGATTAAACGTTGCCGCTCATATCACAGAAGTGGAAAATTTTCAGAAAGCAACCTACGCAGGTACAGGATTTAATTTACAAAATGCTGGTGATTACGACACCTCAGGTGTTGAAATTGAAGGTGTTTGGTTACCCACAGATAATATGACTGTGACTCTTGCCTATGCTTATATAAATGCCGAATATGCAAGTTTTGACAAAGGCGCTTGTTGGATTGCAACGCCGTGGAATACAGGGGAGAAACCTTCAGGTCAAGAAAGTGACAACCTTGCAGCCCCTAACCCTTATTGTAACCAAGCAGGTAACCAACCTATCCAACAACCTGAAAATACAGTGCTATTACAATTAGCACAAGACTTTGAGCTTACTGATAATATCTATGGTAGTGCGAGTATTGACTATAACTATATTGATAGTTTTTATAGCGAAGCCAGTAATGACCCATTATCCAAGATTGATGCTAATGGTTTAGTTAATGCGCGTGTAATGCTCACCTTTGACGAATATGATTTTGACCTGCTTTTTTGGGGGCGTAATATTACCGATGAAGAATCAAAAAGCTCTGGTGCACCTGCAACACTTCAAAATGGTAAGCTCATTAATTTTTACACTGAGCCAGCAACTTATGGCGTAACATTTAAAAAACATTTTTAAGCACAGGCTTTTAACAGCAGTTAAAGTGCTATTTAACTGCTGTTATATTTATCATAAATAAATATCTGTAAATATAAATATTAAAAAGCGAGTAAGGATGTCTTTGGTGGGAGTTCAAGCAAACAAATATTCTGCTGACATAGTTAATAATGATGGTCGAAAAGCCCGCTCAAATGCCAGCAGAAAAAAGATAGTCAAAGCCTTCTTACACCTCATAGGCGAAGGTAAAATCAACCCTAGTGCTGAAGAAGTAGCAAAAATGTCTGGGGTCGGCTTAAGAACTGTTTTTCGTCGATTTAATGAAATGGAATTGTTATATCGAGAACTAGTGCCCGAAATTGAAAGGATTTTCGAGGCATTAACATTTGAACCTCTCAAAGCAAAAAACTGGCAAGATCAGCTAAATGAAGCATTAATAAGAAAACGCTATATTTACGAGCAAACAATGCTTTATCGAATAGCAATTGTCTACTATAGCCACCACTCCTCTTTTCTGAGAGGACGTTTAAAAAAATGGCTACAGGTCGAAGAAAATATCCATAAAAATATCTTACCATTTGATTATGCTGAAAATAAGGTATTATTTGACAGTTTACAATCGGCGACCTCATCAGATACTTGGACGCTATTACGGACAATGCAAAACCTGCCAAAGGAGCAAGCATTCGATGTGATGAAGTCTATGAAAGATATGATAATACAGTCATTCATCCAGCGAAACTCGATCTAGTCTACTTCTACACTAGCCTTAATCTACTATGTCTAAACTAAAAACTAGGGAATACTTTTCATTTAATTGCAATTTCAATCAATAAACAGACCAAAATTTAATGAAGTATCTCTATATTTAAGTTGTGCATCAATATTCTAAATTTCAATCATTCCTCGATATCTCTGACTAGGCTCCTTCTACGCCATAGTGTATTATATTCTTTATAATCAATTTTTTGTCCGCACTGGTAAGTCTTTGAACATACAAATACAGGAATGCAACTTTGACAACAGAGATCAACGAAGAAAAACTTTCAAGTAAGCAAGATGGACGTAAACTGCGCACTGATGATAGCCGACAAAAAATTGTTAACGCCTTTTTGCAGTTGGTTCGTGAAGGTAATATAGCCCCAAGCGCTGAAGATATTGCTAAAACTGCCAATGTTGGACTTCGCACCGTGTTTAGACGCTTCAAAGAAATGGAGCTGTTGTATCGAGAAATGGTCATTGAGTTAGAAAATAAATTTGCTCCTGAAGTTGCCAAACCCTGGAAAACAACAGGTATGGAAAACCAGTTACAAGAGTTGCTTGAACGTAGATCTGTGATGTATGAAGAGTTAATGCCTTATCGAATAGCATCGAATTATCATAAACACCACTCAGCCTTTATCCAGCAAGCTACTGCATATTGGTTTAGCGTTGTACAAAAGAACCTTGAAAATATTTTGCCCTTTAATAAATCTAATGAGCCAGTCTTATTCAATGCCATAGAAACAGCATTGAGTTTTGAGACTTGGTTGCAACTTAGAGTAGATCAAAATATTAACCCAATGCAGAGCTATGACATTATGAAGCTGAGCTTAACCGCACTATTACAAACCTATAAAAATTAAATCTGGTTCAAGAATTTATTAGGGTGTAACAATATTAAATGTTCCGTTAGGCTTTTCAATTAAACTAAAAAAGCTTAATAAATCAAGTTTACTGCCTTCAATAGTTAACTCATCACCAAATAACGTCTCCTTTAGCCCTGCCTCTCCGACAATTAAATCAATAAATAGCGATTGCGTAATGTTTATTGTTGTTCCAGCCTGAGTTGCAGCATTTGCTACTTTATGCCTTAACACAGAGTTTTCTAAAATAAGTAAATATTGTTGCTGTAAATCAGTAAAATTTACTTTGATGGTTAAAGACTCTCCTTCTGCTTTTATGCCATTTAAACTCACCGCCATATTTTCAAAAAACTTATGGACAGGCGTTTGCAACAACACATTTTTCATTGTTGCAGGTGTAACTCCTGTGTCTGGTCCACCATGACGAAGCTCATAAGCGCCTGATAAATAGAAGTCTCTCCATGGCGCTGACTCTGCAAGGTAACCAAGTTGATCATAGGTTTTAGCTAATAAAGCTTTAGCTTGCGAATGTTCTGGGTGAGCAAAAATAACTTGATTTAGTAACTGAGCAATCCATCGATATTCTGCGGTGATTTTTTCAGTAGCAAGTTCGTTGGCATTTTCAAATGATACATTTGCCTTTTCAACCACTGACTCAACGCCGCCCATAGCAGCTATGTAGCGTGTTGCAGTTTCTACTTCAGGTAAGGGATCAAGCATTGCAGGGTTGGCAGTAAACCATCCCATATAGGCTTGATATACTGCTTTTACATTGTGTTTTAGTGTACCGTAATATCCTCGATTTGAAAAAGACACCTGCAATGATTTAGGTAAAACTAACATTTCCGCTATTTCATTAGGCGTATGACCGGCATTCATTAAGCGGACAGTTTGATCATGAATATATTTATAGGTATCTCGTTGTTGAGCCATAAACGACTGAATATTTTCTTGTCCCCAAACAGGCCAATGATGACTGCCAAAATATAATTCAGCAGCACTAAACTGCTCTCTTGTTTGCTCAATAAATCCACTCCACTGAGTGGCATCTCTAACTTTTGCACCGCGAAGGGTATATAGATTATGCATAGTTTTTGAGACAATTTCAGCACCAGAAAAGGCTTTATGCTCAGGTAAATAGAAGACCAATTCTGCTGGCGCTTCAGCACCAGGAGTGAACTTAAAAATAAACGGCACACCGTCAATGTCTAAGTCATTGGTGGCATTATCTATAATGGTAGTTGGCGTAATAATGCCAAAAGTTCCAAAGGCAGGTCCCTTGCCTAATCCAGAGCCAATATGTCCTCGCGCTGAACGTGCTAATCGTTTTCCATACATAAATGAAGCTCGGCGACTCATGACAACACCGGCAATCAGGTTTTCACTTAACGCCTCTTCCATGAAGCCTCTTGGAGCAATAATTTGCAATTCGTCCCTTTCATCTTTACTCAGCATAGTTAAAATACCGTCAACACCACCAAAATGATCTATGTGGCTATGGGTAAAGATAATGGCTTTAATTGGCTTTTTTCCCAGATGTTGCTGAGCAAATAATAACGCTTTCTGTGCAGTTTCTTTGGCGGTAAGTGGGTCTACAAGAATCCAGCCATTCTCACTTTCAATAATAGTCATATTGGCCAAATCAAAATTTCTTAATTGATATAAGCCATCTTGCAATTTGAAAAGTCCGTGGTGATTATTTAACGCTGCTTGACGCCACAAACTTGGATTAACACTACTGGGTGCATTACCTGTTTCTCCCTGATATTTGATAAAGTCATACGCTGGCATATTCCAGATGGTTGCTCCACCTTCGTCTTTAATAACCAAGTGCTCTTCGCTAGCAATAAAACCACGCTTCACATCATCAAAGTCTGTCTGGTCATGAAAAGGTAAATGCGTTAAAACGCTTTTATTCACCTTAATGGTTGCTGGTGTCGCGGCTGTATGGCCTTGCTCATCCGCACCTGCCTCAAGTTTTACCGGCTCGGAACAAGCACTCAATAAAACTATTAAACTCAATACCTTACACAGGCGACAAATAATCACAGATATACTTTTCATATCAAATTCCACAACGTTCCTTAACTAAGAGCTGTTATTACTTAAATAATAAAGCGCGATATTAACTAAATTACACTATTGACATCTCCTATGTCAATACATCAATTTAGCAGAGTTCATAATATAGATTAATAGTCATAATAAACGTAAGGTATCATCAATAAATATTTTGACATATGGCGTGCCATAACAAATAATACTTCAAAACTTACATCCCTAGGATTTAATACTATGCCAAATGAAGAACCAACGAAAACTTACGATTACATCATTGTAGGAGCCGGGTCAGCAGGCTGCGTATTAGCAAACAGACTATCTGAAAATGCCAAATACACTGTATGTGTTTTAGAGGCAGGCCCTGCTGACAAAACACCGTTTTCAAGTATTCCTGCCGCTTTTGGTTATTTTATGTTTTCTAAAAAGTATAATTGGGCTTACAACGCAAAACCTGAACCGAGCATTCGAAACGGAGAGCCCATCTTTGTTCCTCGAGGTAAACTGCTCGGTGGCAGCTCATCAACTAACGCAATGTTATATATTCGAGGTCAAAAACAAGATTATGATCATTGGCAAAGTTTAGGTAATGAAGGTTGGTCTTATAACGACATACTGCCTTACTTCAAAAAATCTGAATCAAATACACGAGGTGAATCTCACTACCATGGAAGGAATGGTCCCTTGCATGTCAGTGATGGAACCGTGGGCTACCCAGTAAATAAAGCTTTTATCGCAGCATCGGCAGAAGCGGGGTTTAACATTACCGATGATTTTAATAACGACTCACAAGAAGGTGCTGGTTATTATCAATGCACAATAAAAGATGGCAAGCGATGTAGTGCTGCTAAAGCATTTTTAGCTCCTGCACTAACAAAAAAAAATACTACCGTAATTGTTGAAGCGTTAACGACAAAAATTATCATTGAGCATAAAACTGCCATCGGGGTTGAATACGTAAAGCAAGGGAAGTCACAAATTATTAAAGCCAATAGAGAAGTGATTATATCCGGTGGGGCAATTAACTCACCACAACTTTTGATGTTATCGGGTATTGGTGAAAAACAGCAACTGCAACAGCAAGGCATTAACTGCATTCACGACTTACCCGGGGTAGGAAAAAACTTACAAGAACACGTAGACGCCTGTGTACTTGTTAAAAGTAACAAACGTGATGGTCTAAGTACTTCAATAAGGGGCCTGGTGCGTATGTTACCCGACACACTGAAATATATGACCAAGAAACAGGGTAAGTTAGCTAATACTATTACCGAAGCGGGGGCATTTTTAAAGTCTAATAAGCAGGTAGATCGTCCTGACATTCAATTGCATATGGCGCCATTATTATACGATGACAATGGCAGAGCAATAAAGCTCATGATGAACGAAGGCTATTCTTGTCACGTTTGCGTTTTACGCCCTAAAAGTAGGGGCACTGTTTCACTCAAATCAGCCAGCCCGACCGTAGCGCCTGAAATTGATTTCAATTTTTTCTCACACCCTGCTGATAAAAAGATACTAATTGATGGTATGAGAAGAGATTCACCCTGGCGTTCAAGCACAAAGTGATGAAGACATTTTCATTAAATCGAAAGAGCTACTAGGCACTGTTTTTCATCCTGTAGGTACATGCAAAATGGGCAATGATGACAGTGCCGTAGTTGATCAAGAGTTAAGAGTGCATGGCATTAAGAGTTTACGTGTGGTCGACGCCTCCATCATGCCGACTTTAATTAGCGGTAATACTAACGCACCAACCATGGCTATTGCAGAAAAAGCGGCAGATATGATTTTATATGGATAAAATGAAATCTAACACATCAGCTCAAAACACAGGAAATCAACCAAGCATTCTCTGGCACGATTGTGCCCTCCCTTTTGTTTTAAAAGGGGTATAGCCAGAACGTTCCTCATGGGTTCACACGTGGAGTCACATCGAAATTTCACTAAACTGTACCTAAAAGTTTATTTGAGCTATTTGGTTTAAGATTGAAAATACAGTAATAGCAAAGCCAGAATATAGAGCCCACACAAATGGATATGAATATAAAATAACGAATGCAACTTCATTTGCCTTTGATTTATGAATGACATCATCAAACCGAGATATTACATAAATAAATAACACATCAAAAATAAGCAGATGCCATGTTAGTTCGCCACTCTCTTCATTTGAAAAATAAAACAATCCACCAATGCAAATAAACATGCCTAACATCAATATAGCAGCAGAAAAAATGTTAGTTAATTCCTCTTTAGTAAGCTTTTTATTACCAATAATGACATCTATTATTAGAAATAAAAATTGAAAAACTGCTTTGGCAATAATAGCCAGGATGACAAAAAGTAGTATTCCTAATATGAAAGCCATTTTAAATTCCTTATAAACTAATTAGTCACTTCTTCAAGTTTTAAATCATATTGTACCCAGATACATACAAGGTATGCTCTCCAGCCTCCGTAGTGCCAAAGCCAAAACTTTTTTTCTTATTAACGTAAAAACTGCCTGTACTATAAAGTTTTTTGCTATCTTCAGGGCTATAAAATGAGAACTTAATCGTGTTTCCACCACTTTGTTTGATGTTTGTTAATTTATAAGCAGTATTGCCTTTTGCATGAATTTTGTATGCTGCCCATGTCCCTTCTGAAATATAACCTTTTGCACTATCTCCGGATGAGAGAATGTTAGCTTCACCAATTAACTCTTCTCAAGCTTCAAATTGAAACTGCCTACGCCGTTGTACCCAGATACATACAAGGTATGCTCTCCAGCCTCCGTAGTGCCAAAGCCAAAACTTTTTTTCTTATTAACGTAAAAACTGCCTGTGCTATAAAGTTTTTTGCTATCTTCAGGGCTATAAAATGAGAACTTAATCGTGTTTCTGCCACTTTGCTTAATATTGGTTAACTTATATGCGGTATTACCTTGAGATAGTATTTTAAACTCCTGTATAACACCTTCTGAAATTTCCCCTTTAAACACTTGCTCTTTATGCCTAGCCAATGAAGTAGACTCGACTCTATTAATTGAACTAGCTTTTTTAGTAACTAAACCAGCCTCCCTTGAAATTTTATCTAGCTCAGTTTCAAAGGTCGATACAACTGATTGGGAAATGTTGGTGATGTCATCAAGTCTTAGTACTTTTCCAATGCCATCATTTACCGAAACCAACATGCCGATGGGATAATTCCCAACATAAACAGTACTACCACTCATGCCTTGTTTAATTGATTTATTGGAGTTGTCTAACTTTACATGAAAGTAAGTATGGATTTCTTTTTCAACAATTTTTAAATCGTACTCTGTTAAGCCGCCATTTTTCTTTATAAAGCTCAATTTTGCTTTATTTACGTTATTTAAAATTGCTGAAACTCTAGCACCACCATCTTTCCATGTGCTTTCTTGACATAGTTTAATATCACTTTGAGGAATTGATAGCACCGCCAAATCCTGAGGGTAAGTAGTTAATAGGCTTGCTTCAATATCTCTTTTAAAGCGTCCGCTCACATAAATGCCATCAGAATCTTCAATAACATGTTTTGGGGTATAAACTAGACATTCACTTCCAACTGCTCTTAATATTCCCCGACCAAACTCCATATCCGTTTCAATAAAAACATCGGATGCATAAACTGGAGCAACAAACGAGATAAAAGCGACTGCCTTTACAATAACTTTAAACATAAAAAATCCTTTTGATTAATCGCTTATTAACTCAATGCGTAGTAAGAAATTAATAATGCCAAAAGTAAATTGAATAAAAATCAAAGCAACAGATAAACTAAATGCCAATTCATAATCATTACTGACTCTATCAATAAAACTACTTTCTATAGTTTGAGGTGCCATACGGTATCGTTGAACATATAGCCGCCCTCCTTGTAATGCCACTATCCCCGTTAAGCCTGAGTCACCTTTAGATGCGCGTATGATGGCTGTTTGTTGGTGATCTACTGTCGGTTTAGAAAAAATATAGTCACTTTTTTTAATTTCATAAGGTGTAAATTGATAAGGAGAATGACTAAATAATGTTTCACCTGTAACTGTAATTTCTCCGGACAACACTAAAGGAAGGTAATTATCTTGAGCATCCGTTATATTCTTACCTAATTCAATATCGCCAATAGCGTTAAATTGAAAAATAGGATTTTCATCACTCAATATAATTCTGATCGCAAGACAGTTTTCAAATTCCAACTCCTCACCTTCAACTTCAAAATACCCTAAAGCTGGATTTTCATTGGCATTTTCCGCTTTATTTTGATCTGGAGCTTTAACAATAGTTATATTGACTTCATCATCAATTATCCGTGTTAATTTGAAAACATATTCAGGACTAACATTAAGTACTCCTTCAACATATATTTCCTTAGAGTATTCACTACACTCCATGGCATATTGGAAGTTTTTAATCGAAATATCAGGGGGAAGTAGCTCGGTAGTGTGATAGCTGATATGTTCACTTTCGGAATTTATCAAATACTTCGTATTGTTATCAAGCTTTTTAAAAACCGCATAAAAAACTAACAATAGAACACAAATAATTAAGCTGCACAGTACAACTACCAAAAACAATACTTGCGGTGGAGCATCTGCTATACCTAATTGTTTCTTTAACCAACATTTAAATGAAATTTCTTCACTAATACTTTGTTGTTCACTTACATCTGGCTTGGTTTCCATACTTTGTATTTCTTCCCTTTTGAATTTGGTGTTGTTGTAAATATTACCGTATCATTTTTAATATTGGCTGATGATGGTATTTCACACTCATAATTAAAAGCTGTTTTAATTTCATTAGATATTGGCTCACAAAAAGTAACTGTTTTACCATTTTGAATATCAAAGTAAGCAAACTTAGCAAAATCACCTGCACTGTTTAAATAAAATTTTTGCTTGGATATATCAGGTTTCCCCCAAGATGTAGGAAATATAATGTGTGCCTTTTTTCTTCTTTTTGATAGTTCTTCTTTAAAAGCATAAACTGAAATATCTTCTGGTTTATATTTAGCTATTTTTTCTTGGTATTTTGTAGGTATAACAATTTGAACCCATGTATTGTCATTAGATGTAAACTCTAAAGCAAACTCAGCGCTATATTTACCATCAATACTCAACACCCTAACATTCAAATTATTGATGCTTTTATCTTTAGCCACGAAAAGGCTGTCAAATCGAGCAAGAGATGTACTACTACCATATTGAAAAGCAGTTAAAATACCACCAGACACGTTCACATCAGAAGAATAGTCTTCTCTAAAACTATCAATTTTGTAGAGGAGTTCCACCGCATAAGAAATGTTTGTAATTGATAAAGAAAAGCAGGTTAAAAAGTAATAAAATAAACGTTCCAAGTTGTTCTCGATAGTCCACTAACTAGCTAATAATTGTACGATATACCTAATTCATTTATTGGTCAATTTTTCTTCATAAATAGTAAAGTGTATATTACTCTTTGAAAGTTTGGTGTTTCTAGTAGGGCTAGTTTAAAAGCAGAATAAAAAGTAAAATCAATATATTTGAAACATCTGGTACTCTTACAATCATTTTCAATGCTAATATTGGGATAATTCAAGTTTAATGAGACTAACTTTGAACACCAACATACAAACATTAATGTGGCACGATTATGAGAACACCCTATAAACAAAGGCATTCAAGACATAACTCTACAGATTGCACACATCCATGTACACAACTAAATTTATTAGCTTAATTGGAGCTTTTTTAATAAGTATTCTAAATCCTTCAGAGCGCCAATCAAACAAGAAAGCCACGCCAATAGTGAATACTTACGCGAAACCGATGAATAAACTAATCAATTAGTGAATATTCAGCGAAAACCCAATAAAAATAAACCTATATAAAACATATGGATACAACTGAGTTATAAAAACATAACTCAATTGTAGCCATTTCATTATATTATAATAACAAGACCCCCATAACCTGTTGAATATATTAAATAAAAGTGGCTATGAATGAGTTATAACTGAAATGTAGCCATTTTCCACACCGCAATTAACGTAACGCATTGATTAGTCTGTGATTTAATTATAAACTAGCTTAGTAATGGCTACAAACGAGTTATAGAAATGGCTACAAATGAGTTATAAAAAAAACTCATTTGTAGCCATTTTATATCCTTAAAGAAAACCAATATAACCATAAAAAACAACCACCTAATGAACTACCGACATAACTCATTTGTAGCCATTATTCTGAAAATAACTCATTCGTAGCCAACTTTAGAATTTAAAAACATAGAGTTAACGATTTTTTATGGTAACAACACACTCCCCTCTCTAGAATAGAAAGAAAAGAAAGAGAGATAGAAGAGAAAGGGATTATTTATTGTTTTTATTTAAAAAAACGTCAAAAAGCAAAAAACAAATACTAGCTGTAAAGGATTTTTAGAGGGAATATCATTAAGAGCACACGTAACACCAAAAACAATTTAAAACACCTTAAAATTTAGCTCAAGGGCTTTTAAAGTATATTCCATTCATGGCTTTTAGATATCTTTAAGTTATTTACTCAAAAACTTCTCAATACTAAGTAAAATACAAAAATATTCTTTGCTTAGTTTTAATTGTATTCACTTTCGTGAATAAGATTAAATTTTTCTACAGAGAAATTGAGATATTACATTCATCATTTACCAAGTCATAAGGCACTACGTTGAGTTGTAATCCTGGCTTAAATTTAAAATGGTCTAGTGGTGCGTCAAATTTTTCATGTTTCGGGTAAATTAGATACAGCTCACCTTTTCCCTTCATGTATTTTTCACCATAAGCAAACAATTGATACATGTCTGATTGTGCAAGGTTGTATTTATCCCTGCCAGTATCCAAATTCTGGTTAAGAACCTTCCACTTCGTATCCATCACACTAACAATTGTTTTATCGTTATAGATAACAATATCAGGGCGAAGCTTGAACCAGTTTTGATCTTTATGTTTTGTTAAAGATTCACTTTGAGCTTGTTCAGTAAGGCTGAGTGGTTTTTCTAGCTGTCTTTTCAATTTAGCCGCTACATATCGCTCAAACAAGACTTCCATAGGGAAAAGAAATGATACGCCATTATTATAACCAATCATGGTAATTGGTGACTGCTGACTAAGAATTAACTCACACCAAGGCTTTATATCTCTGTAGTGTGCTAGTGTACGATCTGTAGACCACTTTCTAAAATCAGATTTGTAATCTACCGACTTTTCAATATCATGAAATACAAACAATAATTCTCTTGCTAGCCTTTGATTGTTAGAACTCTTAGTCCACTTCAAAACTTGGGCTAGTGCTGAATGCAACAATCGGTTTTCAGACCTATCAGCAGTAAAAATATCGTGGGAAACATGAAAATAATGTTGACGCCCTGGACGTTGCCTAATCTGCTTAGCCGTAAGTAACTGGCCTTTTAAAAAAGATGACTCTCTTTCAATACGTTGATATTGGCTTCGAAGACCTCTTTTAATCAATTTAGAAGTTGCTTGTAAAAACTGAGTAATAAGAACTTCAAATAATGGCTGTTTGACAACTTTAAGACTCGAATTATGAAATTGTTCAAGCTTTAACTTTTCAACAACCGAAAGCATTTTCAATAACGTTTTTCTTGCTAGTTCAGGATCTTCATCATTGGTAGCTACTTTCGGTAGTATTTCAATACGTGTACCACAAGGGGTATCTAGCACACCTACAAAGTTAACTACTTGCAAAGCAATACTTTTTCCTTGCCGTTTTACTCTTACAAGTTCACGCCCATTTTCGCCAATACTTTGTCCATTAACCAAAAGCCAATCAAACGCACTAGCCGTTATTGAGTTGTACCCAATATCACAGCTATTACCACCTTTAATTAATAAGCCATACTCTCGTATAGTTATCTCTTTTGCTTTGTTATTACTCCGATGACTCATAAATACCAATATAAGCCTGAGCTTTAGTTAAGGCGCTATCATTGCGAATATATGGTTGTATACCTGACTGTTCCCAATCATTCCCCATTAATTTACTAATTTTTGAGGAATCAAATTTTTCAATAATAAAACGTAGGTCATTGTTAGATTTTAAGTGATCACCTAATACTTGCCCTACTCGCTCCCAGTCTTCAAAGAAATATTCTTCTAGTAATGGCAATATTTGCAATTCAAAAATATCTGTTAGTTTTTCTAAAGTTGGTTCGTCTTTTAATGGTAGAAAGAAACTGTGGCCGATAGTGTGCTCTCTATCATAAAGTAACTCTATACGTTGATTTATCGTTTCAACAAGTCGCTCAATATTAATTCCCTCAATCTCAGGAATGGTTTTTAAAACAACATAGTCTGTCATCATCTCAATGAATTCAAAACGACGTCTTAACGCGATATCAACCTGAGCTAACGACTTATCAGCCGTGTTCATCGTGCCAACCAAATAAAGGTTAGAAGGTACAGAGAAAGGAGTTTTAGAATAAGGAAGTTTCACCGTGATGGTTTCATCACCACCAGCTCGTTTACTTGGTTCAATCAGCGTGATTAACTCACCAAAAATGTTGGCAATGTTACCACGGTTTATTTCATCTATGATTAATACAAATGGCTGATCCTTTACATTATCTGACGATATACTCTGGCTAGACTCTTCTAGTTTAAAATGTTTTTTTAGATAAAGCAGAAAACCCTCAACGTAAGAAGAGTTGTATATTCCCTCTTTTGAACCAGATAAATACAGCTTCCTTACATTTGGTATTGAAGCTACGTACTTTGGGTCTGTACTCTCTGTTGAATATGGGAAAACTTTGAATGTTGCACCACCTGAATATTCAATCTCGAATTTTTTCCCACGTACAGTTTCCATCACGATACGATCATCAGACTCTTCGCATAACTCCTGAAGTTTCAGCACTGCATCATCAAAATGGTCTAAAGATATTGTACTGCCAACACTTGAAGATGCTCTCTCACTGATAGTTCTAAAAATACCAGGTTCAATCATGTAGGATAAATTACCATTGTCACTATCAGCTTTTATCCCTTCTACGAAATCTTCGTAGCTAAAGCTTTGATGGAAAGTAACGAAGCTAACACGATTAGCTTTAACTAAACTATCAAAACGTGCTTTTAATGCTGTACGATCATCTTTATTTGATGAAAGGAACTCCGGTTCAATAATTTCTAGCGCTTTATTAATTGTTGAATAAGTTTTACCTGTTCCTGGAGGCCCATAAAGGATTTGATTTAAGCTAGCTGATGGTAAGTCTTTATATTTGGTCATTGGCGTATAATCTCCTTTAGGTTCAGCTACTTCAGCTTTGCTTTTATCATCTTTCCATTTTGAACGGAGTGGCTCAACGTAATAATCTAATTCTTTAGTACCAAACTCCTTTTCAAAAGCCTGACGCAGTTGATATAAGTGTTCATCTGCTTCTCTAGTTTTCATTTTATTAAACTGAGCAGATTTAATGTCAGTAAGCTTTACGAGTATTTCTTTTCTGTCAGTATTGCCGAAAATACGTTCGTGAAAATCAGGAAAAAAAAGATAAAGCAACATGTGTCTTAGTTGGCGATTTTCATTTTCAGGAATTTGTTCTAGCCACTCAGAAAAGTGATGGTGGTTATTTAGTAACTCTGTTTTTGTACTCTTAGGTAAGGCTACAAACTTTTCTGCAAACCTAATGAAGTAACAAAGCTCTCGCCAACGTCCAGTGTTATAAGCTGTTCCTGCGCTACCAATACCAGCTAAGGTTTCATCAGATAAATACTTTCTTTGAATTTCATCATCAACAGTATGTGATAGTTCAAAACCAGAGATTCTAAATATATCGTCAATGGTCTTTCGTGAAGAAGTTGCGCCGATGTTGCTGGGGCAAAGCATCATGAACCACATCATTTCACTTACCAACAGCTTCGTATTCGGTGCCGCTTTTTCTAACTGAGTTTGTAATTTACTAAGAAAGTTTCCTTCACCTTCATTTAAGTTATTTACAAAATAAGTATCCAACTCTTGAATATATTTGAGCGTCCAAAGCGATTCATTTGTAAATATTGAGCCACTATCAATTAAGCATTTTTGTTTAAAACCCTTAACTACATCTAGTGTCGATTTTGAGCTATCTTTTCCACAAAACATTGCCATTAATTATTACCTAAACACATAAATTAAATTATATTTGAACACCAACGACTGCATCTCTAACATGATTTATAACTCTTTCATTTCCAGAGTCATAAAGGCTTAGCATCATATTGAATAAGTGTGGTTTGAACTTATCTTTTCCACTGCCAAGATCATCTAGCAAGGAATCACGATGGTCTTCAAGCACACATCTAATATCGTCATTTGTCATTGTTATTGGATAGAAGCCTTTATTTCTTTCTCTTGAACATTTCTTCATAAAACCATCGAACCAACGATAAAAGCATTCATCAAATATATCCCTTGCAAATCGGTCTCTTATATTAAAAATACGATCCCAATTTTCTGCCTCTGGTGTTGCAGGTACAAAATTAATATTCCAAGTTGGGGATATTCTTGCTTCACCTTCTACTATTTGACTTTGTTCAATACATATATCCGTTGAATTACATGTATAAGGGTCGAATGCTGACACTCGCTGCTCCGCATCATTGATGATTACATTTTTGGTCTTTTTATGTCCTCTATTACACTTAATACACATAGGTACTAGATTTCGGATATTAGCCGCAGAAAAAGCATAAACACTCTTAACCAAGTAATGATCTTGGTCTTGTGACATTTCTGCAATATTCATCATGTCACCGAAACCACAAAATGGGCAGTCTTTACTAGCTAAAGAATCATAAATAATCTGGTATTGAGCATTACGAATTCCAGCATCTCCAAGCTTTTCATAACAAAACAAAAATAAATCTTTCGCTGCTGCATGCACATCTGGAAAATCATTCTCGATTAATGAAATGTCTGAAGTACCAGCTAAAAGGCCAACTATATTATTTTGATTTTGTATTGCATGTAGAATAATTAATCGCTGGGCTTGAGATATACGGGTTCGTTTGAGGTATCTGGCATAATCCAAGACTCGATTTCTAACACCTGTCCAACCTCGAAGTTTTCTTTTATTGACTGCATTTATAGTATTAGGTAATAACCCTTTCCAATGCCTTTGTTTTTCTCTAGTTGTGATTATACCTGTGCCATTATCAAGGCGTGTGTGAATAGTTTGAATTATTTCAATAACAGCTTCATGCAACCAGTTATTATCCGTTGCAGCTAATGGGTATGATTCAAACATATTAAACGACCTCTTTCTTTCTTAGGCTCCTAACATGATCGGCCAAATATAAACGCTCTACAGAATCACCTAAGCCTCTGAGTCCTTGAGTTATTTCATCTACATCATCAGACTGCAACAGCCGTTCAATTTCAGCTTTTGGTATTTCTGACATCGCAGGGCTAATCAAAAAACATTCTTGAAGGATTGCATCAAATGTACTTCCATAAGTTTCAATTTCAGGACGACGTACCGATACCTTCCCATTTTCTTTTTTAAATATTATTATGCTCTCACGCTTCATATCAGAAGGAACAAACGGTGAGTGAGTTGTTAACAAACACTCTTGCATTGCTGAGGTTGAACCTCCAAGCCTACTTCCTATTGATGTCTGCATTGCAAGTAATTTGGAAATAAATTCGACACGCCATTTAGGGTTGAAGTGACTTTCAGGCTCATCCAATAAAAACAGTGTATTCTTATCTTTTGCCATACAAAACATACCAAGAATTTGTGCTAATTGATGTTCTCCATCAGACAACGACACATAATCAACAGGTTTATTTGTTTTCTTTGAAATAAATTCAACTCTTTCGAACCTAAATACCTTATGCTCAGAAAATGGTTCTGGTAATCGGGCGGCAAATTTTCGCTCTCTTATTGATTGATTAAACGAGGTTCTCGCTGCCTTAGGGATAACTAAATCATTCAACATTGCTAATTTATGGAACGAAGAATATAAATCTAACGCGCCATCAGGCCAAAAATGTTCAAAGGCTTCAAAGGTACTTTCATCTACTAAAAAATCCAATATATATATTCGTTTCTTTTGATCAATTTGACTGTGGGTTGAACAACTAACCAAATTATCAATAAAACTCTGTAATTGGGGAGTAAGATTAATCCCCCCCGTAGGAGCTTGAGGGTGATTCAATTGAATAACACAACGGAAAGAATTAAGTGCCTTAAGGTTAAGCTCTTCAAGTAATTGCTTTCTTGCTGAATCCTTGTTTAAAAGTAGGTTTGAGACTAACACTTCTAAGTTAGTGCCATAATCAACTAGTAATAATCTTGGATCACCTACCTCATTTCCTTTATCTTTAGCGCTTTCAGCCACTTTCTTAGCATAACCTTCCCTACTAACAAAAAAAGGGACACTTAAAGTTTCATTATCTCCAGAAGTATAAGCAATGATTTTAGATGGTAATAGTTTGATAACTCCAGATGTTCCTTCCACTAACTCCCATTGTTCATTAATGTACTTTTCAACAGTTAACGTTGCTTTACTCTTACCTTTTTTTATTCTTTTAATCCTAACTCTCGTATTTCTCTTTGCTGCTTCAGCAAATAAATATTCGAGTTCAAATTCCAACTCATTATTTGGATTGCCAAACTCTTCTTCTGGTAGATAATGTCTGAAAATCAATTGGAAAATTTCAGCTATATTTTGCAAAACTTGAGACTTACCAGTACCATTAGGGCCAATCAAACATAGTGGCGTAAACTCATCTGTAGCATTATTTTCAATTCTAAACGGTATAGGTAATGCATCCAATAAACCACCGCAGGTATTGGATTTAATAATCCTTAATTTTAATAGCTTCATCCTTAAACCTTTTTAAATACAAAATCTTTTTTAATTGCATCAAAGACTTTACTGATCATTGGTTTATTTTCTTTCAATAAAGAAAAAAGTATTTCTTTTAATTGCTCATAATCGGAACCAAACGAATCATTTAAGTCTTCACTACTGAATGTATGCACTTTCAAATTTTTAATCCATATTTTTACAGATTCTTCGTTTACCGTATTGTTTACATTAGCCTTTTTTTTAATCGTGTTAGCTTTAATAGTAGATTTCTTTTCTTTTTCAATTAGAATTTGAGATAAGAGTTTTTCAGCTGGCTCTTCAGCTTCATTTTGATGTACCAGCTCGCCTCTGAAAGCTTTAGCTAAAATAGAGTGCGTTAATCGGTCTATTCGAGCTTTAGCATTGTTATATTGCTTTTCAACAGTATCAGCATACGAAAAAAGCTCTCCAACTCTACGAACTATTTCATTTTGCTCATCAAATGGAGGCAAAGGAACTGCTAATTGTTTAATTCGTTTTAGTGCCAATTTACCTTGAGCACCTGATTTTATTTCCAATTTAATTAAAGCTTGTAATCTTTCAGATCTTAACCAATATGCCAAAAAGCTACTATTAACAGGCTTTACAAACTCTGTTATTTTGGCTGCATTTTCTGTTAAATTCGCTCCCTGGAGGTTTGCTGGTATCACTCCAGCATCTCCTATCGATGCACCTACAATAGTTATATATACATCGTTCTCTAATACTGTATATCTTTTGATTTGTTCTTGTACATGAGCCTCAAGAAATAGTTGCCTATTCCTGGCATTATCACCTTGAACAACCGTTCCATTTTTTAATTGACCAGCTCTAATATACGGTAACCCAGTGTTTCTATCAGTTAACTCCTCACCTTTTGGTAATCGTTTCCCCCCCTTTACCAACCCAATATCTTCAATGGATAAAAACTCCCAATTTTTTGGAATGCGATAATGTAAAATATTAGTTTCTTTATACTCATCACTGCCTCGCCATTCTTCAGTTAACATTCCTGAAGTAGCATTGATTAAGACTGATTCTCGGAAACGCTTTAGAACAGTTGGAATTTTATCAAGGTGCACCTGAGCAGCATCTACTTTAACTAAAAGTGAATCAAGTTTATCCGCAATACGCTTTTGTTCTTCTAGTGGAGCTAATGAAAACTCATAGTTTTGAACATCTGATGATTTAGCAGCTGGATATAAAGCACCTTTAACAACACCTGATATCGAACTTATAAACTCTTGCGTTCTCACTAATGCAAACAAATAACGGCTATCAACTCCTACTGGTTTAATTACCTCAAAACCTGTTGATGCATATTGTTTATCATAGTCTTTAGTAACATGAGCCACGGCATTTAAGTTTGGTCTCGTCAATGATACCAACACATCATTTGTATTTATTCTTTTCCTCGCTCGACTTGGAGCATCAATGCCTAGCAAGTATTGTGGCGTTTCAATTTTTTTAAGTTTTCTATTGATACTACCTATATCAACGTAAATTAGCTCATCGTCGTCATCAGGTTTGTTTTGATCACACTTTATGGAAACATCTTTTAATTTTGCCTTTATCCAACCATTTGGTAATTCATTCACAGAATCACCTCGTCTTCACCTTCTGAAACACCAAGCTCCACTAGAACGGATTGAAGACCATTCATTGCCCCTGCTAGCTCTTCAATAGCTTCATTAATCAATATATCTGGTTCTGGTAAGTTTGCAGCATCTTCAATATTGTTATCTCTAATCCAAGTCAAATCTAGTGACTCATCCTTTTGAGCAATTTCATCACGGGTAAAGCAACGTAAACGACAACCTTCTGCATCATCTTTATGATCTTTTACAAACTTTTTACGACCAGCTTCGTTCACTTTTGTTAAATCGTTACCAACAACTTTATAAAATTCTTCGAAATGCTCTTTGGTTAATACTGTACGCTTACCAAATTGTGGCATGTTTGAACGCAAGTCATATACCCAAACATTTTTTGTTTGTCCTTTATCCTGTGCTTTGCCATTTCGAGCGTTTTCCGGTTTAGAGAAAAATAAGACATTAGTTTTAACACCTGCGGAATAAAAAATACCTGTGGGTAAACGTAGAATGGTGTGCAAGTTACACTTTTCCATTAGATCTTTACGTATAGTTTTACCTGTTGAGCCTTCAAATAAAACATTGTCTGGCAACACCACGGCAGCTCTTCCACCAGGTTTCAATATACGGTGATACATGGCATGTAAAAAGGCTAATTGCTTGTTGCTAGTATAATGAACTAAGTCATCACGCGTTGGCATCCCACCACCTTGTTTTGTACCAAACGGTGGATTTGCTAGTATCAAGCTAGCTTGAGGGAGCTGTTTACCTTCATTAGAAAGTGTATCACCAAATAAAATACCTGAATTTTTATCATCAACAGCTAGGTCGTGAAGCATCAAGTTCATCATCGCTAGGCGACGAGTATCAGGCACTAATTCCATACCGTAGAAGGTTTTATGTTGATAAATATCATAATCAACATCGTTAAGCGTCGATGTATCATTATTTTCATCAATATAATGATGGGCACTAATTAAGAAACCACCTGTACCTGCTGTTGGATCAACTATCACATCTTTTAAATTAGGCTTCATTAAATCAACCATTACGTTGATTAATACACGAGGGGTAAAATATTGCCCCGCTCCTGACTTTTTCTCTGTAGCGTTAATTTCTAATAAACCTTCATACATATCGCCTAACCCTTCGGTTTTAGCGCTATACCAATCTAGTTTGTCTATTTCTGTTACCAGTTTATTTAAGGTCGCTGGTTTACGAATTACTGTAGCTGCATTGGCAAAGATGGCTTTGGTAATTTGTGAGCCATTTGAGCCTAAATGAATAAGTAGTTTTTTATATTCTTCTAGGCGAGTTGCTGCATTAAAAGTTTCTAAATCAGGCCAGCGATAACCTTCAGGAATATGCTCCTCTTGGCCTGTTTCATCAACCATTTTAAGGAACACAATATAGGTTAATTCGTTAATATATTCGTGATAAGTTACGCCGTCGTCTCGTAATAAATTACAAAGGTTCCAGAGTTTGGCGACTAAATCTTGTGTGCTCATTTTGTTTTATACCTAAAATTTATTTAAAAAAGAAAGCGTAAAGGCTCTCATAATATTTTTATGTGTTTTAACTTGCTTGATGCCATAGCGATTCATTAAAGCTCGCTAAGACTTCTGTAATTGGTGTATCAAATAATTTATTTGCTCGCTTTATACCGCCCAGTCTATCGCGGAAAAAGCCCTCATTTAATGACCTCTCATCTACGATAGTATTCGCTTTCATTTGATTAGCTATTGCATCTAACCACTGTTTTTGTGGTGTTTTCCATTTTTGGCTAGCGAGTATTTTAGCTAACGCAGTATCTACACGAAGCTCAAAAGGAACAAGCGCTTCACCGATAGCCGCTTGCCTAATAAATCCAATAATACGTGCAGCAATTTCTTCGTTCTTCACTTCGCTCCAAGCAGTGCGAAGATCTTGCTCTCTAAATTGATTTTTCTCAAGCTCTAACGCCAGTTCTTTTAAGCTTTTTCGCGTTAATTGCCAAGGTTTTTGAATAACTGTTTGAATAGCAACCAATCGGTTACTGTTTGCATTTACAAAATCTTTAAAAGCGCTTAAATAGTCTTCAGGTTTTTGCCCGTCACCATAGCCTGTAGTGGTGTGTGTTACCTCATCATCATGTTCAGAAATAACGATAGGTGTTTTACCATTTCCACCAATAACTCGCATATCAAGCAATTCACCTAACCCAGGATTGTTTGTGAACCACTCTGCAACTTTTGTTATAGGTAGCTTTTTAAGCTCTTTGGCAAATTCTTGAGGCGGTTTACCGACAATTGTTTCAAAGTTATCTGCTTGAACATCACTTAAATGACGCTTTTTACTTTGCAGTTTTGCCAGAAATTGATCTTTTGCTAGTTGCTGTAAGTTTTCATCATTTGATTGGATGATTTCTTGCTCTAGTTCACTAAAGGTTATATCAACTTTAGTCACTACAGGCTTCATGCTATTTACTTTTTCGAGTTGTTTGTATATGTCAACTGCATCGTAAATTTTAAATCGTTCTTTTCCGATGTCTGTACAAAGGCGGGTTGCCCGTCCCAACATTTGTTCAAACAAAATACGGCTATTTACACGACGTAAAAACACCAAGTTTGATATGGTAGGAACATCAACACCAGTTGTGAGCAAATCAACAGTTACCGCAATATTCGGTAATCGGTCATTTTTATAAGAGCGGATTTTCTCAAGCGGTTTATCTGATGCTCCTGTGATTTTTTGAATAGCATCATCTTCTACTTCACCATGATAGTCTTCACATGCTTGTTTAAGTGCTTCTACTACTTGGTCAGCATGTTTATCCGTAACACAAAATATAAGTGTTTTTGCTTGCGAATATGGATTAATAGCATCACTTTCAATTAACCACTTTGTCACTACTTTTGTAAAGTTGGGTGATATCACTTTACGGTTAAATTGAGCTATATCAAAATTTAACTCGTCTGGCGTTTTGTAAAGCTCAACCGTATTATCTTCAACATTATAAACTTGCACTTCTTCATTTACTTCATACTTAATACCCTGCTCTGCAAGCTTGGTATGAATACGAATAGGTGGCATGTGATCTACTAAGTAGCCATCGATAACCGCTTCCGTGTAACTGTACGAATATACGGGTTCTCCAAAAATATCAACAGTATGCAATGCAGGAGTTGCAGTTAAACCAATTTTAAAGGCATCAAAGTATTCTATTACTGCGCGGTATTTAGATTGGTAATCTTTTTGATCTCGAAACGCTATTTCCGTTTCGCTTAACTCCCTATCTAATAAATATCCACGATGACATTCATCAACAACAATACAGTCATACTCACCCACACCAGGTTTATTATCGTTATCTGAAGGATATAGTATCCGTTTAACTAAACCTTGAACTGTTGCCACATGGACTTTAGTATCGTCATCTGGTTTTGTTTTAGGCTTTTTATCCGGCTCCATGCCAATTACATCAAACGTATCGGCAAAGGTATTTAGATTTTCCATACGTACTTCACCAAAATCAACGGTGGCTTGTACGCCTAGTGCTGAACGGTCTACTAAAAATAGAATACGACGAAAACGCTCTGATTTTAGTAGTCGATAAACTAAGGCAATACAGGTTTTAGTTTTACCTGTGCCTGTAGCCATTGCCACGAGTGCTTTTTCTTTACCTTTTTTAATGGTTTGTTCTACGGCTTGAATTGCTTCAATTTGATAATCACGTAGCTTTAAGTCGTAAGCAAAGTCCATATCATCAAGCTTTTCTTCAGCTTGTTGCGGTGTTTGCTTTAGGTAGTCTTTTAATTCTTGTGGTTTGTACCATCCTTTTAGTGGTTTGCGGCGGTTTGTATTGTCTCGAACATCTAAAAACCAAATACCACTTTCTTGTTCTAGTTGTTTTAAATAAGCCCTACCATTGGTGGCAAAAGTTAATGGTACTTTAAATTCACCATAGATTGTTTTTATTTCAAAAGCACCGTTTTCGTTAATACCTCTCGCATAACGCTTGGCTTGGTCAATAGCACTATAAACATTCTTCGCTGACTTTTTAGCTTCAACTACTGCAACAGGTATTAAGCCCATAAACAAAACATAATCAGCAGGGCCTGATTTCGTCGGCCATTCAGCAATTGCTTTGTTTTTATTTGGCTCAGGACGTGAGCCTTTTGAATGTCTTAAGTTAACGGTATCTGCTTGCCAACCCGCTTCATTAAGCTGTTCATCAATTATGACACGAGTTTCTGATTCATCTAATTCAAAAACTGACTTCTCTATACGATTAATTTCTTGAGCTTGAATTTTCTTATCTTGAGCTGAGAATGATTGAATTCGATCTACATTAATTTTCTCATTTTGAGCAATATAATCTGAGAGTGTTTTTTCATGTTCTTCAGCTAATTGCTCCCAAACAGAACGTTCTTTAGCAATTTTGTCTGCCCTATCTTTTTCAGCAGTCGCTTTTTGTGCTTCGACTTGCGTTAGTTGCTCAACAACTTTTAGTCTATCGCTAGAACGTTGTGATTCTATTTGAAGTGATTCTAGTTGTTCTTCTAAATTGCGTACATATTCTGAAGGGTCTTCCGGCTTAATAAATTTTTTGAACTTAAACCCTTTAGAAGCAACACCACCAAAGGTTATATGATACCAACCAGCTAAAGCACAACCAATTTGCATTGATTTAAGCGCATCTCGATGACTGGAAGATAAATACTCATGATTAGCGACATTGCCAAGTTTGCGTATGGTATGAAAAGCATCTTTAACGTTGTTATCTAACTTTAGTGTGTATTCAAGCTCTCTAAGCAAGTCAATTTGCTTAACGTCTTTACCAAACTCAACACCAACACGGGCAGCAATATTTTGTGCTAGAGCTTCACCCAGTTGCCTCATTTTGATAAGCGAGGTATTAGGGTCAGTAACATAACAACGCTCTGCTGTTTCGGCTAAACGATAAAGTAATTCATCATGATGATTTAAGAATTCAAAATTACTGGTAAAAGAAGGCATGTCACATCCGTTTAATCTTCATTTAACACCAAAATATGTTCGTAATAATTTAGCTTGAATCACGCCATAATTGAGAAGAACTTGTAGTTTTATACAAAACGAAAGTTCTTTCAAACCGTATCATTTTTGATAAGGTTTGTCATGTAACTTTTTGTATTTAATGGTGATTTAACATGGGATTATTTAACTGGTTATTTAGCAACGACAGTAACTCTATAAACACAACGGAGCCAACAGTAAACATTGACGGTAGCCCAATGTGTGGTGGTGTAGATATTAACGGTAACCCTTATGGTGTTAGTAACATCTCAGATTGTTCATCTTCGGTAATAGACGATACATTTGACTTTTGCTCTATAGATGACTCGTTCAGTAGCTTTGATGATTCATTTGACTCGTTTGATGATTGGTAAGAAAAAGCCATAATTATCAAAATTACCCCCTCTACGAACCTTTGTACTCATAGGTCAATTAAAAAAGAGAAAATCAAATGAGTACAGAGATCGAATTTTATAAAACATACACACGCAAATCACGTAGCCCTTGGCTAGATAATGCGCGTGTGGTGATGACGTTCCGTGCCGAGTCGAAGAATGGAGTTTACCTTCATCTAGGAGATTGTGGCATTAACGGTTTTTCAATCAGTAAAGAGCTTCAAACTCTTCTGCCTGAAAGCATTAGAGGGCAATATATTAAAGCACAACACATTGATATTGTTATGCATGTTTTTTCAACATATATGGAAGAGTATTGTAAAACAAATGTTTCTATTAATGAGTTCAAAGATATATTTTTGTTAGATCAAGAATCTTTCTTTTCTGATGATTCCAAATCGCAATGGGAGAAGTCATACAATTTGTTTTTAAAAGATTAATGGTATAATTTGCCATACTCCAGAGCCGCTTAATGCGGCTCTTTTTAATTAAACTACATTAATTTCCATTTGACGATACTACGTATATTTGTACAGGAAAAACTTGCGGCCTTTGCAGGCTGCGGCTCACTTAGTATACCTAAGTGACTTACTAAACGTTGGGTATGCAAACCTCGACACCATAATAGTGACTTCTTGAACGGTATGTTCGTATAGTCACCCCCGTACAATAGGTGGACAACTACATTCCCCATAAGGACTCAATAAAAATAAAGGGCGCTGATTATAGCGCCCTTTGTTTTCTATTCATTCAAATTAAGATAACCAAAAGTGTTGTCGAAGGTTACTCATTGTTTCTTTGTTATAAACATATTTAACATGTTCATTAAAAAATTCTTTATCTAGCTTATTTTCCTGTTTAGCAAAAAGTTTATTGTGAATACGTTCGGCATCACGAAGTAAACGGTTGCTATGAGAACAAAGTAGTATTGTTTGAACTCTTTGTTCTTCAATAATAGCTGTTCTATATCGACGAAGAATATCTAGGCGGTTTGGAATTTGTTTAGCCGAAGCTTCAACTTCAATAGCAATGAATTCAGAGCCATTAAAGATAATTGCATCGAATCTACGTCTTTTCCCAAGAGTGTCTTTTTCTTGCTCTCGTTCTGTTATAAAAAAAACACATTTTCCTTTGTTCACATTAATAGCAACCACAGCCTGAGCCATCAGATCGTGTGTAAGTGTTCTCACAGGAATAGTCGATTTCTTCATATTATATTTCAAGTCTTCACTATGAAAATCTTCTAATAATCTTAACCCTTTTGGTTTAAGAACAAATACTCGCTTATCCCTACACGCAAACGTTGCTATTTCTGCAATTACTTCTTCGCGCTCATACCTACGCAATAACTTATTAACTACTGAACGATCCAGCCCCCAGAGGAACATTAGAACAGCTGGTGATGTAAAACCATGTCTATAAATCCAATCTAACATGCTAAATAGTTTAGCCTGGTGCCTAGCTTGAGTAGACGGTGAATTGATATAGCGAGCAGGAATGCCCCTTTCATTTCTAGGTATCATAATTAACTCTCCTTGTTTTAATACATACGATCAAGGCAAGCGAAATTGAATAAAATTGGGGATGGTGCGATGGACAACATAAAGGCAAGAGACAAAAGGCAATCAATACGTAGAATTGGAGAATCATTTCATGATATCAATGAGTAATATCCTCGCCCTATGTGACTTGTCACAAGATTCTTCGGTTTCACTTCCAGTGAAAACTTTACTCATTTATGCGCACCGCTTGCCTTACAGGAGCGGAGCAACCATCCTTTGGGAAGACTACGGGGCAAATAGCCCCAAAGCCTGGTTGCTCCGCTCGCCGTTGGCTAGCTACGGTGCGCATTCATTCTTCGAATGGCTATCACAAAATATCATCTTCGATATATTTTGTTCACGCGATTTATTGCTTATCTAGCGATAAGGCTTTTATTACTTATTGCCAAGCAATAAGCTTTTTAAATTTTTTCAAAACTCACAAACAAAAACTAATAATTTCGGATATTTAGATACTATGCTATTTACAATAAATTATTAACGCCCTAGAATATGGCTCTAGGTTAGCAGCCTTGGCAATGTCGAGCCGAATAGTCGAATACAGACTATGCTTTTTTCAAATTAGATTAATATCTACACCCAAATCCTTTTGTTATTATTTTTAAAACACAAGTGATCGGCATCGTCGTGTTTTATGGATTAATAATGAACAAAGAAAAAACACCTGTAAAAACTCTAGCTGTTACCGAGTCTCAATTATCACACTCAGATCTTGAAAAATACCTACTTCTTCCTAGTGGGATATCAGCTATTAAAGCTAAGTCTGTTGCAAAAGATATTATTGAAGCTCAAGGACAACTTTACCCAGAGCAACCGCTACCCTACAATTTTGCATTGAGGATGGTTTATTGGTCTAACGGTTTACCCCAAATAAAAGATGTATCTCAAGGCTTAGATATATTGGTTAAAGAAAATATAGGGGTTGAATTAAGTCAGCTAAAACTCTTTATTCGAGAAGGTAAAGTAGTCGGATTCAAAGGAGCTACTTCAAGTGGCTATGTTCATGAGGCTCGTAACTATAATGGGTTAAGTAGAGAACAGTTTATTTCTTCAATAATCCCATTTCTCAAGTCAGGTATTAAATCTGACCAAAAATCAAAAAGGTTTTTATTGACTATAAAACAAGCAATTATTTTCATAGAAAATGAATGTGAGTTTAACCGTCGATTTTATAGCTTACCAAAAGGGAAAGCTATAAAAGATATTACTAAATTAGCTGAAATCTCGATTGATGTTAACAAGCTTATGTACTCTACCTGCGAAGACCTTTTCACACTCCGATATGCTTTAGCAAGTTGCTACAATACAAAAGACACTATTGATGCGGTTCTTAAGAAATCAGTGATAAAATTAAAAAAAGTCACGGGGAAAAAGACTCTAAATTTAGATTATGAGAGTGACTACCTAAAGTTAAATAACTTTCTTGATTTGGAAACTCAATTTTGTGGGTTATGCTTTGCTAGTGATTCTAAGTCAAAGAAATTAATTCAATCACTTATCGAAAACTATTGTGGGTGGTAAATTATGAGGTTTCCCGATGATTTTGGCCCAAGAATTAGTCTTAAACAACTTTGTGAAATTCTAGATATTGGGCGTTCAACCTACTATACGTATATTGACCCGCTACATAAAAGTTACAAACCCGATATTCCAAAGCGTATACCCTATTACGCCAACAATAAGTTTTGCACTCTCACAGTGCAAAACTATTTACATAAAACTAGCGAATTAGTTGCTAAGTCGTAAACTTAGATAGTCAAGATCTACTAGTGATTTTGACTATCTCTTTCTCAATCAAGCTCCAATATAATTCATATGCTTTCAACTGATCTTCCAAATAATCGGCTGTGTTATAATGTCCCATCGTCCCTTGTAGGACATGTCCGAGAATTTTTTCACAAATAGGGATCAATGTTCTATCTTTTTCAGCAAGTATTGAATTAATTGAACGTCTAAAATCATGTGGAACTATTTTAGATATCCCATATTCAGCAAAAAGTTTTGCTGATATTCTTGAACAATATCTATTTAAAGAATGTGTAGTAAGTGCAGTTCCATTTTTGGCTCCTTTAAACACATATCCGTCTGCACTGTAAATAAACGATAACTCATCTAAAAGCTTTTTTATTTTGTATGGAATTGGATGACGCTCAGGTTTTTGAACTGCTATATCGTCTACGTGTGAGCCACGCCTTTGTTCTTTCTTTTTTCCTTTTGGAACTGGGATCGTCCAAATCATGTTATCAAAATCAAAGTCACTCCATCTAGCTGTGCGCAAAGCTGTATTTCGTCCACCAGACAATATAACTAATTTTAAACAAATTTTAGTTTGAGGAAGAGCTTTAGATTTTTCAATTTCCATCCATAGCCTTGCTATTTCAAAAAGACTTGGAGTTCGCTCCCCTTTCTGTGGAGAAGATCCTATATCCCTTACTGTATACAACAGAAGGTTTTGATTGGATATTTTCTCTCTTTTTATGCCCCATCTAACAATAGTTTTCAGTAATTTAAATACACTACCAGATGTAACTTTACTCCCTTCCTTGCATACCCAATCAAAATAATCCATCCATTGTAAGTTTGTGATTTGATCAAATGGAATATTTAAATTTTTCTTAACCCATTTCACTTTTAATGAATCTCTCTTCGGATCATTAAAAATCCATTTGCCTAGCGTTATTTTATAATTTTCATAGGTCGTAGATTTGAAGTCCTCTTCTGCTACTTGTTCAAACCATTTGCCAGCAAGAGCTTCTAACGTCATTGAGGACTGTTTACTATTTTTGTTTTTAGCATTAATCCACTCCTGCTTAGGGTTTTTCCCCTCAAAAAGCCAACCCCTTAACCCTGGAACTTTCGCTCTTGCCTCGTCTATTGATAAATTTGGATAGTGTCCAATCGTTAACCTGTCACCTTTTTTGTTGAACCTAAAGCGGTATTGCCAGGCTATTTTTCCTTTTGCAGAAACTCTAACACTCAAAGAGTCTCGATCTGGAAGCTCAAAAGCTTTATCATGATTGCGATTTAACAAACTATCTAATTTCGATTTATGTAAACTCATTTTTTCTGTACACCAACTTGATTTTTCTGTACACACCTATGTGTACAGATTGGATAGACAAAGCCAGACAACTTTGTATAAAACTAAATAAAACATTACAGTCAACAATAATATTTTACAATTAAAACAAAGAGCTAGAGACAGAAATAGACACTTATGGATAAAAATACACAAGCAACAATCCTCTGGCACGATTATGAAACCTGGGGCATTTCCCCAAAGCACCGACCTTGATTTAAATATTATTGGCGAACCGCAAATGTTTTATTGTCAGCCACCAGTAGATTACCTTCCTCAGCCTGAAGCTTGTTTAGTAACAGGCATAACACCACAAAAAGCGCAGAGTGAAGGTCTCAGCGAAGTTGAATTTGCTAAGCGCATCCATGATTTATTTAGCACTCCTAATACTTGTGTTGCTGGTTACAATAACATTCGTTTTGATGATGAAGTTACTCGATATCTACTCTACCGTAACTTTTACGACCCGTACGCGCGCGAGTGGCAAAATGGCAATAGCCGTTGGGATATAATCGATATGGTGCGTGCTTGTTATGCGCTTCGTCCTGAAGGAATTAATTGGCCAACCGTTGAGCGTGATGGTGAAGAAGTTGTTAGTTTTCGCTTAGAGTTATTAACCCAAGCTAATGGTATTAGTCATGAAGCTGCACATGATGCGATGAGCGATGTTTATGCCACGATTGCGATGGCAAAATTAATTAAAGAAAAACAACCAAAGCTTTATGACTTTATCTTTAATTTAAAGAGTAAGAAACAAGTTGCTGAACTGCTGAACGTTGCTGATATGACCCCAGTTGTGCATACCTCTTCTAAAATTTCTTCAGAGCACGGCTGTACAAGTTGGTTTGCTCCAATTAGCTATCATCCAGTAAATAAAAATGCCGTTATTTGTATTGATTTAGCGCGAGACATAGAGCCACTATTATCTTTAACAAGTGAGGAAATTAAATCACGTCTATATACACGTTATGATGATTTAGCGCCTGATGAAAAACCTATTCCAGTCAAACTTATTCATATAAATAAGTGCCCTATTGTGGCACCAGCAAAAACTTTATTACCAGAAAATGCACAGCGATTAAACATACCTCGTGATTTTTGTTTAGAAAACCTCGCAACATTAAAAAAACATAGTGAGTTAAGAGATAAACTCAGTGACGTGTTTGCGAGTAATAATTTTGATGACGACAATAAACCCGACCCAGAGCAAGCCCTTTACGGCGGAAGTTTCTTTAGTCATAGCGATAAAGCTCAAATGGATATTTTGCGTGGATTAACACCAGAGCAATTGAGTAATCACCCTTTTACCTTTCAAGATGAACGTTTAAGTGTGCTTTTATTTAGGTACAGAGCACGCAATTATCCGCAAACCCTCACTAATGAAGAACAGCAAAAATGGCAACAATATTGTCAAAACAAATTACAATATGGTGGTAAAGGCATTTTAAGTATTGATGAGTTTATGATGAAAATTGAAAATTTGGCTCATGAACATGAAGAAAACAAAGCTAAAATGTCAGTGTTAAAAGCACTGTATGAATATGTGCAAGGTTGATATGAAAACCTTTGTTTAAGATAATAAACGCTGAAAAACTTAGTGAAAAACGCAATAAAAACGCGGTGACAAAATTAATTTAGTTACCGCGCTGAGGATGTTTAACTTACGACTGAACAGTCGATTTTACCAGCTTTAAATCATGAGCCTTTAAATCTAGCATCTTTAAACCTTGAGATCAGGCTGGAAGTATCCCAGCGGTTACCGCCATTTTGTTGAATTTCTTCGTAAAAGCCATCAACCATTTTAGTCATTGGTAAAGGCGCCTGGGTTTTCTCTGCCTCTGCAAAAGCAATAGCAAGATCTTTACGCATCCAATCAACGGCAAAACCAAAGTCATACTCACCGGCGAACATGGTTTTATATCTATTTTCCATCTGCCAAGAGCCTGCAGCCCCTTTTGAGATTGTTTCTACTAACGCCTCAGCATCTAAGCCAGATTTTTCTGCAAAATTAAAGGCTTCTGCTAATCCTTGCACTACGCCAGCTATACATATTTGATTTGCCATTTTGGCTAATTGCCCGCTACCCACATTGCCCATCAATTGGCTAAAGCGAGCAAAAGCAGCTATAACAGGCTTTACTTTCTCAAAAACTGAAGCTTCACCTCCAGCCATAACAGTTAATATGCCATTTTCGGCGCCCGCTTGGCCGCCTGAAACAGGTGCATCAAGAAAGTGTTTACTTTGTGTTGTTGCAATTTCAGCTAACTCACGAGCAATATTAGCTGATGCAGTAGTATGATCAACTAATATACTACCTTTAGGCATGCCCGCTAAAATACCCTGCTCACCCAAGACAACTTGCCTGACATCATCATCATTGCCGACACAGCAAAAAACAATTTCACATTCTTTTGCAGCTAATGCCGGTGTTTCTGCATAATTGCCCGAAAATTCAGTTTGCCACTTTTGTGCTTTTTCTACACTGCGGTTGTATACACAAACTTCATGGCCTGCTTTTTGTAGATGACCAGCCATGGGATAGCCCATAACACCTAAACCAATAAATGCGACTTTCATTACCTGAATCCTTTTAAAGTGAGTAAAATGTGGGGTTACTACTAAGACAGCGCTTGTAAAGCAATAGCGTTAAATTTGATGCCCGGCCAGCCTGTCATCATAAAGTTTCTTATATTGGCGTGATCATCGCCGTCAGGGTTAGCTAAAACATCTGTTCTATAAAAATCCCCAAAACAAGCTAGGGTTTGCGCTTGATTCAATTTATTTAAGTGTGCAAAAGCAAATATTTTACAAGAGCCTTCGTTGGTACCTGCTTCATTAACCGCTTCCCCATTCGTAAACGCAGTTGCTTGATAGTGATAATTTTCGTTGATAACTTGCATTACCTGTTTAAACTCAACATTTTGTGGTTGGTTTTCGAGTAAAACCAACAATTCTGCAACCGTCGAAACTTCTTCATTTTTTAACTTATCTTTAGCTGCTTCTACTTTTGAAAAATCTAAACCAAGCTCTTCTACGGCTTCTTTAATTAATTCAGGTTGGGTCATCACTAAGCCCATAATAGCTTGCAATTTTTCTGGTGGAATGCCTAATTGGCCAATAATGCCCATAGCCATTAATGGGTTATCGGTTAAAGCATGGAAAAGCTCATTTATTTTTTCATCGCTCACATTTTGCTCTTTCAACATTTGTAATATTGGATTCATTGGGTTACTTCTCTGTGGTTATTTTCGATATTAATTTTAATGTTGAAAGTTTACCTTTTTTGCTATTAAAACAAAAACAATATAAACTCTTTAAAAATAGATTGCGCACAATCTAATTTTAAAAAATTTAAAGTACACTTAATAAAATGAGGAATATTCATGACTACAGATATTTACCAATTTTCGGCACAAGACAGCGCCGGCGAAAATATAGCGCTAAGCGATTATAAAGATAAAGTGATGCTCATTGTAAATACCGCTAGCGACTGTGGTTTTACTCCTCAATACAAAGGTCTACAAGAGTTATATAATAAACATCAAGAGCAAGGTTTTGAGGTACTCGCATTTCCTTGTAACCAGTTTAAGCAGCAAGAAAAAGGCAGCAATGAAGAAATAAAGCAATTTTGTGATCTACGTTTTAATATCAAATTTCCGCTTTTTGGCAAAATAGATGTTAATGGTGAAGATACACATCCTTTATATGACTTTTTAAAAACGCAAGCTCCTGGCATATTGGGCTCTAAAGGCATTAAATGGAATTTCACAAAGTTCCTCGTTAATAAAGAAGGTAAAGTTATTAAGCGTTATGCGCCAACAACGAAACCATCAGCCATCGAAGCAGATATTGAAAAATTACTGAAATAGTAAATGAGCTAAAATTGACAATGGAAGCTAGCAAACTATCTACTTTGCTAGCTTCAAACACTATACTGCTAAACGAATAACTCACTATGCAGCTTTTCAACAACATGATTTGCGTCTTGTTCGTCAACTAAAAAGCATAAGTTGTTCGCACTTGCACCATGACAAATTAAGCGGATATTAATATCATTTATGGTTTGGAAAATACTTTGACCAATCCCCTTAGCGCAATCCAAACCATTACCTATAACAGCCACGAGGGATAAACCATGCTCTACGCTTACCTCACAAAGCTGCTCTAACTCTTTTACCACCGTTGAGGTTAATAACGACTGTGTTGAGCCACTTGGGTTGTCAAACGTTAATGCGACACTGATTTCACTGGTAGTAATTAAATCTACACTCAGTTCATGCTTAGCTAAAATGCCGAAAACTTGCGCCAAAAAGCCACTAGCATGTAACATGGCTGGGCTTTTAACGGTGACTAGAGTTTGTTCTCGTCTCAAGGCAATCGAGCGATAGGTAGGATTAGAGTCAACAGACTGCTTTATTTGTGTACCACCCTTTTCAGGCTCTTTCGAAGAGCCAACAAACACCGGTATATTTTGACGCATAGCAGGAATCAAGGTAGCGGGATGTAAAATCTTTGCCCCAAAAGTAGCCATTTCAGCTGCTTCGCCAAAACTAATTTCTTTAATAGCACGCGCCTGCTCTGTGATGCGCGGGTCGGTCGTAAAAATACCTACAACGTCGGTCCAAATAGCCAAATTATCAGCACCAAGGGCTTCGGCAAGTAAAGCAGCACTATAATCAGAGCCGCCTCGACCTAATGTTGTCGTTTCACCTAAGCCATCTTGACCAATAAAGCCTTGGGTAACCAACACTTGTTGCGATAACTTAGGTGCTAGTAGTTTACGAGTTGCTGCAGATAACTGCTCAATATCAACCACGGCTTTGCCGTATAGACTATTAGTTTTCATCACTTGCTGAACATTAAAGTAAGCACTATTAACACCAATAGATATCAACACTTGCGCAAATATTCGTGAACTAAACTGTTCACCAAAGGCAAGGATAGCATCCCCTTGCTTAACACTATATTGCTGTGACTGTCTTAATGTATGGCTTGATAACTCATCTAATAACCCGTTGATTTCAGCATTTAAACTGCTTTCAACTTCAGCAGATAAATGCTGCGTTATATTGAATTGAATGGTACGAATATTAGTAATAATTTCCGTTTGTTCTTCAAGTGTTACTGCTTCTTGGCTTAAACGTACTAAGTAATTGGTAACCCCAGCACTTGCGGAAACAACCACTAGACGATTATTGCTATTGCTTTTAATAATTTGAGCACAACGTAGCATAGCTTGATAATCTGCGACACTGGTTCCGCCAAATTTAGAGACCGTATAAGACGCATTTTGGCTAGTTTGTGATTGAGGTATTTCTTTTTCTAACATGAGTAATCTTCCTAAGTGCCGTGATTCATCATCTGAGAATAAATCACTCGCTTATTAATACAGGAAGAGCATGACTGAGTAGTTTGATAGGCTTTGTGTTTATATAAAAAAAGACACAAGCAAAGATAACTTTTTCAGCCAGAAGCTCTCCACCTTAACCTTTACAGGCTTTTTAATCAGGTGACAGCCCTAAGGATTCAGCCTTAGTAACCGAGTATTAACAGCCACAATGGTAATACTCTCGGCGATAAACTCCCTCAATAACGTTTATTGGAATGTGGTTCCTAATACCTTACGGTATAACGTTATCTACCTAGTTATCGCTCCTCTTCTGGTGTCACTAATATAATTCAAACCATATTTGAGCAACTGCTCTATTAAACAATAATTACAACACAATTGCAATAGACTTTTAGACGTCTATGTTAATATTACTTGGCTTTAAACATCTATTCTTAGCTGAACATGGCGTGCCAAGCTATTGCATCATTTAGTAAAGTTTAGCGATAGAGCAAGTTTAAATGATTTAACAGCTAGGCCCACGCCATTTTGCCAAACTTTTGTTATAGTTAAATAAATGCAGCAAGCCGATTAGGTTAATGACAGTAACCACTTTGAATTTTATGAATTTATTTCTACTTAAAAAAATCATTTCAGTTTTGATAATGCCCATTAATCTAGTATTGATTTTATTACTATTTTCCCTTTTTTATTTTAAGAAGCGCCCAAGGGCAAGCTTTAAATGTTTAATATCAGCATTGTTATTGTTATTAGTTTCGGCAATGCCAGTTGTCTCCGATAAATTCATGGTTACTATTGAAGATAATTACTCAGCATTTACTCATTCAAGTACACCTATTGACTACATTATTGTGCTAGGAAACTGGCATAGCCCCAATGCAGAGTTACCGGTAACTAGCCAACTAAGTGTCGCTTCATTGCAAAGACTGGTCGAAGTTATTAGAGTTTATAATCTCCACCCTGAAGCTAAAATTATAACTTCTGGTCATCACAATAGAGACAATGTTTCCAATGCGCAAAAAATGAAACAATCATTAGTGCTGTTAGGTGTGCCAGAAGAGAAAATAATCACTGAAAATTTCCCCAAAGATACTGAGGAAGAAGCGCAGTTGATTAGCCCAAGAGTACTAGGAAGTGAAGTAGTATTAGTAACTAATGCTGATCATATGCCCAGAGCAATAAAGTATTTTCAGGCCCATGGCGTAGACCCTATCCCAGCCCCAACCGGCTTTTGGGTTAAAAATATCAACAGTCCTAAAAATTGGAACTATTATATTCCCAGTAGTAAAAAATTAGAGCAAACAACCATCGCCTGGTATGAAAGCGTTGGTAGATTTGTTCAATGGCTGAAAGCGTTGGTATTTTAACGCTAAATAAGTATAAAAAAACCAGAGTAGTGTTTAACTTTACTCTGGTTCTTCCTCTTTTCTAATAGTAGATTACATATGTTCTATAATGCAATCACCAAATTGTGAACAAGTCACCAAGGTTGCATCATCCATTAAACGTTCAAAATCATAGGTAACTGTTTTAGCGCCAATAGCACCTGACATACCTTTCAATAATAAATCAGCCGCTTCCACCCAACCTATATGTCTTAACATCATTTCTGCTGATAAAATTACTGAGCCAGGGTTTACTTTATTTTTACCTGCATATTTTGGCGCTGTACCATGAGTCGCTTCAAAAATGGCTACCTCATCATTTAGGTTAGCACCTGGTGCAATACCAATACCGCCAACCTGTGCAGCCAGAGCATCGGACAAATAATCACCATTTAAGTTAAGGGTAGCGATAACGCTATACTCCGCAGGGCGCAGCAATATTTGCTGTAACATGGCATCAGCAATAACATCCTTGATAATGATTTCTTTTCCGGTTTTAGGATGCTTAATTCGACACCATGGGCCACCATCAATAAGTTCAGCGCCAAACTCTTCACAAGCAAGCTCATATCCCCAATCTTTAAAGGCACCCTCAGTAAATTTCATAATATTACCCTTGTGTACCAAGGTTACTGAGTCTCTATTATTATCGATAGCATATTGAATTGCTTGACGAACTAAACGCTGCGTACCTTCTTTAGACACTGGCTTAATACCAATACCACAGTTTTCAGTAAAGCGTATTTTTGTCACGCCCATTTCTTCTGTCAAAAATGTAATAACTTTTTTGGCACTATCAGTGCCTGCTTGATATTCTACACCAGCATAAATATCTTCGGTGTTTTCACGGAAAATCACCATATCAACTTCACAAGGCTTCTTAACAGGGCTTGGAACACCAGTGAACCATTGTACTGGTCGCTGGCAAACATATAGATCTAGAATTTGACGTAAAGCAACATTAAGCGAACGCATGCCACCACCTACAGGTGTGGTTAATGGCCCTTTAATGCCCACTTTATATTCTTTGAACATTTCTAGCGTTTCATCAGGTAACCAAGTTTCAGAGTCATATACTTGAGTAGCTTTTTCGCCAGCATATACTTCCATCCAGGCAATTTTTTTATCATTTCCATAAGCTTTATTGACCGCAGCATCAACAACTTTAATCATGGGCGGAGTTACATCAATACCAATACCGTCACCCTCAATGAAAGGAATGATAGGGTTATTTGGTACTAATAATTTGCCATTAGATACGGTAATTTTATCACCTGAACTGGGAATTGAGATTTTACTTGTCATAAAGCGCTCTCCTAATTGGAAGAATAGACATCGAACAATGCCTATGAAATATATATAAGAAACAAAATGATAAATCAATTGATATTGTCATAAATATAATTTTAATTATTTCAATAACGATTGTTCATCTCATGATTTAAGCCTTGTTTTTGATTAAAGTAAAGTAAAAAGAGCAAATACACTAATCACTAAGCTGTGATATTGAATATTAAATTGATGAATAATGACCATATAAAAAAAGGCTAAGCTTTTAAAGCTTAGCCTTTAACAATTACTGACCTGTTTTTACAAACATATAAACCTACTATAGCGCTCTGAAAATTTGCTCTGTTGTTTCTTTAGCATCGCCAAATAACATCTGTGTGTTATCTTTAAAGAACAAGGGGTTTTGTACACCTGCATAACCTGTGCTCATAGAACGCTTAAATACCACTACTTCTTTGGCATTCCACACTTCAAGTACGGGCATACCCGCAATTGGGCTATTAGGATCTTCTGCGGCTGACGGGTTTACCGTATCGTTAGCGCCAATAACGAGTACTACATCGGTTTCAGGAAAGTCGTCATTAATTTCATCCATGCCTAACACAATATCATAAGGCACTTTTGCTTCTGCCAGAAGGACATTCATATGACCAGGAAGGCGACCGGCAACGGGGTGAATGGCAAAGCGTACCTTAATGCCTTTATTGATTAATTGCTGCGTCATTTCATAAACAGGGTACTGTGCTTGAGCTACTGCCATACCGTAACCTGGCGCAATTACAACTGATTTTGCGCTACGCAATAAGTCGGCGACGGCTTCTGCTTGTACTTCTCTGTGCTCACCATAGTCTTTATCTTCATCTATGATCACCTCAGTACCAAAACCACCGGCAATCACACTGATAAATGAACGATTCATCGCCTTACACATAATATAAGATAATATAGCACCAGAAGAGCCTACTAACGCCCCAGTAATAATTAATAAATCATTACTTAGCATAAAGCCCGCTGCTGCTGCTGCCCAGCCAGAATAAGAGTTTAGCATTGACACAACCACTGGCATATCTGCACCACCAATAGAGGCAACCAAATGCCAACCAAACACCAAAGCAATTATCGTCATTAAAAATAAAGAAAAATTTGAACCGCCATCTTGTACAAACATTATCATTAAGATGAATGAAGCAACGCCAGCGGCTAAGTTCATTTTATGGCGATGAGGTAACATTAACGCGCTTGAACTTATTGCACCACGCAACTTGCCAAAAGCAACAATTGACCCAGTAAAAGTGACGGCACCAATAAAAACACCTAAGAATATTTCAGTCAAATGAATGTTCATTGCCACTTGTTGTGCTGAAGTAATAATTACGTTGTGTCCTGCATCAAAGTAACTATTAAAACCAACTAACACTGCAGCCAAACCAACAAAACTATGCAATATCGCAACAAGCTCAGGCATTTGTGTCATTTCAACTTTATTGGCTAATCTAAGCCCAATACCCGAGCCAATCACCATAGCAACAATAATAACGAGCACATTAGATACTCGGGGATCAAGAATGGTAGTCAGTAAAGCGATGGCCATTCCTACCATACCGAATAAATTACCTTGTTTTGCTGTTTCTTGTTTACTTAAGCCAGCTAAACTAAATATAAAGAACAAAGCGGCAACCACATAAGCTGCACTGATAAAACCGTAAGACATGTACCTTCCCCTACTTACTAAACATTTTTAACATACGACTAGTTACTTTAAAGCCACCAACAATATTTATGGTGGCGACTAAAGTAGCTAATGCTGCCAGTATTTGTACCAGAGTGTTGTCCGAGCCAATTTGCAATAAAGCTCCTACCACTATGATGCCAGAGATTGCGTTGGTAACACTCATCAGGGGCGTATGCAAAGAATGACTAACATTCCAAACCACGTAATAACCAATAACACAAGCAAGTACAAACACGGTGAAATGAGTGAGAAAATCAGCAGGAGCTACACTTGCCACCCAGCCAAATAAAGCGACACCAGCCGCCATAAAAGCATATTTTTTGGTTGGGTTGTCAGGCACTTCTTCAATGATGATTTCAGGTTTAATCTTTGCTTTGGGTGATGGCGTTGGCGCCGCACTGACTTGTATAGGCGGCGGTGGGAAAGTCACCTCTTGGTCTTTTACTACCGTCATATTTCTGATGACAACATCGTCAAAGTCGATATTTAGCGTGCCGTCTTTTTCTTTACAAAGTAGCTTAGCTAAATTGACTAAATTATTTGCATAAAGTTGAGAGGACTGATTAGGCAAACGTGAAACAAGATCGGTATAACCTATCACTTTAACATCATGCGCATTCACAACTTTACCTGCTTGCGTACACTCACAGTTACCACCACCGCCAGCCGCTAAATCAACAATTACGCTACCCGCTTTCATCGACTCAACCATTTTTTCGGTAATAAGTTTTGGCGCTGGTTTTCCAGGAATCATTGCGGTAGTTATAATAATATCAACGTCTTTTGCTTGCTCAGCGAACAGCGCCATTTCAGCGTCAATAAACGCTTTACTCATTTCTTTAGCGTAACCATCACCGGAGCCGGTGTCTTCTGGCTCTTCATAATCAAGCTCAAGAAACTCTGCTCCCATGCTTTCAATTTGCTCTTTCACTTCAGGACGGGTATCAAATGCACGTACAATTGCCCCTAAACTACTTGCGGTACCAATAGCAGCCAAACCCGCAACACCTGCTCCGATGATCATGATTTTTGCGGGTGGCATTTTTCCTGCCGCGGTAATTTGGCCAGTAAAGAATCGACCAAAATTATGTGAAGCTTCAATTACAGCACGATAACCGGCAATATTCGCCATCGAACTTAGTGCATCCATTGACTGTGAACGCGTCATGCGCGGCACCATTTCCATGGCTAAAGTAGTGATTGATTTAGCACGGAGTGCTTCTAGTAACTCAGGGCTTTGCGCCGGAGCAATAAAGCCAATCAGGCTAGCACCTTCATTCATTAACTCAACTTCTTCCAAAGTTGGTGCGTTCACTTTAAAGATAATATCACTCTGCCAACATTTCTTTTTAGCAACTATTTCTGCAGCGTTACTACTATATTCTTCATCAGTAAAACTTGCTTTGGTACCTGCACCTTTTTGTACTTGTACGGTAAAACCTAATTTGATTAATGCGCTAGTAGAGCTTGGTGAGCCGGCAACACGGTTCTCACCTTTTAGCGACTCTTTAGGAATGCCAATGATCATAAAACACCTTTAAACAGTTGATAAAAAAGACTAACTGTTTAATGTTTTACCATTTATAGCTTTATTTTTAAACATTCATTTTGAAATAAATTATGCCAAAGTTGCGAAGTAAACCACTAGTTAATTGGCATCACTTGAATTTACCTGTTGATAACTTTCTTAATTTTTGTTGGCAAATAGCTTGGTTTATAATCCCGACAGGAACAAAAGACAAGTGAACTTTAAACTGGCTTAGCTATTTTTAGAAAGAAATGAATATCGAGTAGAAATCTCACGGGAATAAGAATTACCTACCTTGACTAACCGACCAAGTTTCGAAAAGCGCGGCACTGACCACTAATATACCACCGATAATAGTTAATACATTCACTCGTTCATTTAAGAGTAAAAATGCTAGCACACTGCCGTAGAGCGGTTGAAGACATGCGATAAGCCCTGCAGTTGTTGCCGATAAATAGCGCAAAGATGAAGCAAATAAGGCATGAGGCATTGCAGTGAAAAAAACACCGACTAATAAAATCAATATCCAATCATTATTACTCACTTGCATTGGAGGTACTTCAACAAACAAACCTAGCATGATAAATGCTACTAGTGTTTGATAAAGCATGGTATGCGGTCCAGTATAATGACTGAAATAATTTTTATGGAGGATATTTCTTAAGGCAAAGAAAAATGCCGACGTTACCCCGGTAGCGATCCCTAACGTTATCTGATTGCCGAGATTTACTTCAGGAATAAGTAAGAAGATACCAAAGAGCACAACTACGGCAATAACAATATCTTTAGTTTGAGGTAAGCTTTTCACCTTAACTTTACTTAGCAGTGGCTCCAAAAAAACGGTAATCACTGGGTAGGTAAAAAAAGCAATAATACCAATGGTTACACCAGCCATTTGCATGCCAGCAAAATAAGTGACCCAATGTATACCAACAACAATACCCAGTACGATTGCAATGCCATAATCTTTTGCACTGGCAAGGGTGATTTTTTTCTTTTGTAGTGTTAAGAGTATAAACAAAACTATGGCAGCAACACCGGTACGATAAACGGTAATATCTAGTGCAGACAAGCCAATAAGCTTAGAGAATAACGCAGTACCACCAAAAAGTAGCACTGACATGTGTAAAAACAAAAGACTTTGTTGTTGCGTTTTCATAACGGTATTGCAGTACTATTTAATGAGTTTTTGAAAGAAAGTTTATTTTTGAGTGTTGTTTTTAATCAAGATCATTGAGTGGCCAAATGACAATATAATCTTCAAAATCTTCAAGCGCTACATCATCATCTTTAACGATTTTTCCTCGCACAGACATCCCGGCCTTATGCATCGCCGATTTTTTGCCTTTATGTAACAAGGGGTGCCAAGAGGGCATACCGCGACCTTCTTGCAATCGTCTATAAGTACAACTTGGCGGCATAAAAAACACATCGGCTAAATTATCTTGAGTTAATTGTACACAATCAGGGACTAAGGTAGTCCTCTTTTCATACTGATTACATTGACATGTTTTTTCATTCAGCAGATGACAAGCAATATTTGAATAAATTAATTTTTCACCTGCTTTTAAGTGATCTGTAGGCAGCAATTCAGACTCTTCATCGGTGTCTTCATCATCAATAAACTTATTCAAGCAACATTTTGCGCAGCCATCACACAACGATTCCCACTCTTGACGAGTCATTTGCGCCAAGGTCTTACTTTGCCAAAAAGGTGTGTTTTTTTCTGGGTTTGTCATTTTATAAAGTACTTGTTAATTAATGGGTGGAAACTTAATTCGATCTGACAAATGTCCAACGGAGCTAACAAAATAGTATGATAAATTCCAATGCATTAAACTTTTATAATTATCATAAGCAAGATAGGCACGACCTTTTTCATCATCTGGAAAAACTAGTGCGGCTTTAATATCAACATTAGGCAGATTTGTGCCATCTGCCCGTCGTATACCCAGTGCTTGCCACTGTGCTAAGGTTTTTTCAGTGTTAGACCATGCTTTTAACCAGTTTTTACGACTACCCGTGTTCTTAGGAATAGCTAATGAAATATCGAAATTGTGTGGCAGCTTAACTTGACGCCCCCAAGTTAATTCATCATCCCAGCCTTCTTTTTGCAAATAATTAGCCATTGAGGCAAAAATATCAACTTGGTTTTGCCAGATATCTTTTTTACCATCGCCATCACCATCGACAGCATAAGCAAGAAAAGAAGTCGGCATAAACTGATTTTGTCCCATAGCGCCAGCCCAAGAACCTTTCATATCCTCAATACCAATATGACCTTGTGCTAGAATAGTCAGTGCGGCCCACAATTGCTTCTTGAAAAAAGTCTCTCGTCTTCCTTCATAAGCAAGTGTTGATAAGGCAGAAACCACATTATAACTACCAGTGAACTTGCCAAAATTCGTTTCTAAGCCCCACAAGGCCACAATAAACCTTGGTTGTACATTATATTGATTACCTATGTCCGTAAGTATGGTTTGATGCTTTTTATATAGAACCCGTGCTTTTTTAACTTTCCAACTGGGTACGCGTTTAGGTAAATAGGTATCTAACGTTTCAACTTTTTCAGGTTGCTTGCGATCCGCTTGTACAGCCCGCTTATGAAATTTCACTTTAGTGAAACTTGCCTCCACTAGGTCTTTCGAGAAACCTTGGGCTATTGCCTCTTCTTTTAAATCAGCCACATATTGACTAAAACCTTCTTCTGTCAATACTTTGGCTTGTACATTAGTGAACAGCGAAAAGAATATCGAGGTAGTTAACAATACGGGCTGAACTATCTTAGTAAACTTCATGACTACTCTCCCTGCTGATTTTGCTTATCCATTTGAGTTTTATGTTGTTTTAATAGATCTTCTTTCGGTGGTGGTAATTGTAAGTAATAGCCTTGCTCATTCAGGTTAGCTTTCACTTTTGCTAAGTTGGCAAAAGCTAGCTTTTCTTTAGTCGCGAGATTAGTCAAGGTAACTAACGTTGGTGTACCGAAAGTACCCATCAAGGCTTCGGGGACGGCTGAAAAATCATCACGTGTTTTAACAAATAGATACGTTTGTTGTTTTTTAGCGCTTTTATAAATGGCACATAGCATAAGGGAGACCTATGAATTTTTTAAACAGATAATTATGAGTCATTAATATATCACGCACTCGTGTTGTTATGCGATACAATGACACAATAAATTACATTACTCTTCAATATTTTTAATCCCATTAGGTAAAACAATGAAAGCTCCTTTATACGATGAGATACTCGACATTTGTCAACAAATAGCCAATGCTTCTTCGACAGATAACGATGAGGCTAGAGAAAATGCCTGTAAAGATTTACAGAAACTTTGTGCAACACACCAAAGCTCACCAAAAGACCACCCATTACAATGGGAAGCTTTAGCGGATTTTACTGAAGATGGTGATCTTGCCATGGAAATCTACGACATTGCTTTAGCAAGTGCCGAGAAATTGAAATTGCCAACTTTTACTGCGTCAGCCTATTTATCCATGGCTCAAAGACAAAAGGAATTTGAAGCGGTAGATAAAGCCATTGAATATGGGAATAAAGCAAAAATTGCTAGTGAAAACATTGAAAGTGACGAGTTAAAACAAGAAATCATAGACTTCCTCGCTAGTTTTTAAACTCATTATCGGCAAAGGCTTGTAATGCTTTGCCAAATAACTCCTTTCGCCAGCCGGTTAATAAGTCAACACTATATGCTGAGCTATCCTCAGCATTAGCAGCTAATCCTCTAATATTGTTCAGATTAAATTGCCAAGCTAAGAATTGATTAATTTGCTTTTTTGAAGCAATGTTTTCTACAGCTAATTGGTGATGTTCTGCTTTGTGCGCAATAAAGCTCTTCATTTTCTTAAAAATTTGTTTATAGCCTGGGTACTCATCAAGGCGCTTAATTTTATCAGGATAATTGGCTTCATTATCTTCAGAAGCTTGTCTTAAGACGTTAAGCATCGCTTTACCTTTATGACGAATATCGAGCACTTCGGCACCATCAAGTTTACTCATGGCATTCAAATTCTGCGGATTGTTTTGCGCAACAGCCATCAAAGTATGTTCTTTTACGACAAAACCTAACGGTAAGTCACGTTTTTTAGCTTGCTGGTAACGCCACGTAGCAAGATGCTGAAGCGTATTAAGTTGCTTAGGGTTTAAACGCCAAGCTAACTTAATTTGACGATATAGTTGGCTTTCGTCAATTGGCGTAAACTTCCTAGCTATTAGCAGTTGTGTTTCTTGTTTAGCTTGCTCATACCAACCTGCTTGTTCTATTTGTGCAACCAGTTTAGGGTAAATATGAAATAAGTGTTCTACATCTGCGCTTGCATAATTAAGCTGCTTTTGAGTCAGTGGTCTTTTAGTCCAATCGGTACGGGATTCTGACTTATCAAGTTCAATGCCAGTAAAATTCTCAACCATAGCAGCGTAGCCCATTGACAAGCCATGACCTAAAAATGACATCATAATTTGGCTATCAATTAAGTTTATAGGTCGACAACCAGCACTGGTTAAGAACACCTCTAAATCTTCAGAGCAAGCATGTAGAACTTTGATAATATTTACATCAACAAGCAACTGCCAAAAAGGAGATAAATCATCGATAGCAATAGGATCAATTAAGGCCAGCTGCTTGCCATCAAAAATCTGTAACAAACCTAGTTTAGGATATAAAGTGCGAGTACGAACAAACTCAGTATCAATAGCTAATACCTTTGCTTTGCTATATTGTTCACATAACGCTTTTAAACTTAAAGAATCTTCAATTAATTGATACTGCATAGTGTATTTAACTTCTTTGGCTTAACTGTGTCTTCAATAAATGAAGCGCTCAATTTAATTGAACACTACTTTCTGCGGCGACGCGTAGCTTGTTGACGCTGTTGTTGATGTTTTTTAACTGAACGGCGAATACGTCGGCTTTTAGCATTATCCATTGCCTTCTCATCAACTTTCACTTTTGACTGTGCTTCAGGTTTTAACTGAACTAGCTTTCGATAGTAGTTAACTTCTTTTAATCCTAATTCAGTCCAACCACCTAAAGGCAATTGACGTTGCATTTCCATGTCACCATAACGCACACGAATCAATCGACTAACTTGTACCTCTTGGCTTTCCCATAAGCGGCGAACTTCTCTATTACGCCCTTCTGAAAGCACCACATGAAACCAATGGTTTCGGCCCTCACCACCACGGTAAGTGATTTTTTGAAAACGTGCATGCCCATCTTCTAATTTAACGCCGGTTCGTAGTGTTTGTAACATGGCTTCATTAATTTCACCAAAAACACGTACTGCATATTCACGTTCAACTTTTTGTGATGGATGCATTAACCGGTTTGCTAGTTCTCCATCCGTTGTGAAAAGCAACATACCTGATGTATTAATATCTAATCGACCAACAGCAACCCAACGCCCCGATTCTAGCGGCGGTAAACGGTCAAATACTGTTGCCCTTCCTTCAGGATCTTTACGAGTGCACATTTCACCTTCGGGTTTGTTATAGATTAATACACGACAGATATCTTCATCTTGTGCAGTTAATTTAACCTGATGGCCATCAATTCGAATTTGCTCACTGCCATCAACACGATCTCCTAAAAAGGCCGTTTTACCATTAACGCTAACACGACCTTGGCCAATCATAGCTTCAATTTCTCGGCGAGAGCCTTTACCGGTTCTTGCCAGTACTTTCTGCAACTTTTCAGAGTCTTTTATAGAAGACTTTTGAAAATCAACTTGCACAGGCTTTTCTTCTACTTTTTTCCCTTTAATGGTTTTAGGTTGACCTGCTTTACTCTGGCCTTTTTTAACAGTAGATTTTTTACCTGTACCACGACTGCCATATTTATTATCAGGTTTATTTCCCTGTTTAGTATCGCCAGTATCGCGTTTACTTTTAGCTCTTTGTTTGTCTTGAGACATAATTTTTACTCGGTTACGTCAGTAGCAATTCCCTAGAAATTAACTTCTGACTCATTTACAATTTATTTGGGTAGAACCTTTGATTCAAAATAATATTAATTAATCGACTTTATTGAAATGGAGCAGGATCCCCTTCACCTACTCTAATAACGTCTATTTCATCATTAGAAAAATCAATCACCGTGGTTGGATGTTCACCCAAATGTCCACCGTTAATTATTAAATCTACTTGGTGTTCTAATATGTCACGGATGTGTTCAGGATCATACTCAGCCATAGTTTCACCAGGCATAATCAAACTGGTAGACATTATAGGCTCAGCTAGCTCTGCCAACAAGGCTTGACAGATATTATTGTCAGGCACTCTAATACCAATAGTTTTCTTTTTTGGATTAAGTAAACGCTTAGGGACTTCTTTAGACCCCTTAAATATGAAGGTATAAGCGCCAGGCGTATTCGCTTTTAACAAACGGTAGGCACTATTATCTACACGTGTATATTCTGACAGTTGAGATAAGTCCTGACAAACTAAGGTGAAATTATGATCTTTATCAATATTTCTAATCTGGCAAATTCGCTCTAAAGCTTTTTTATCCCCTAAATGACAACCTAACGCATAACCTGAATCGGTTGGGTAAACAATTACGCCGCCTTGATTTATAATAGAAACGGCTTGTTTCATCAAGCGCCCTTGTGGGTTATCTGGATGTACATAAAAAAACTGACTCATGGAATTTTCCTTTTGATTGTAGGGCTTCAGCCTTACCTATGACCACATCGCCCATACGGGTTTTGCACCATCAGGTAAGATTAAGTTACGCCCTAAATCGGACCATTTATTGGGGTAGTGAAAATCAGATCCCATTGACGCATGCAAATCATATTCTAAACAATAGTTTAGCATTGTTTGTCTTTGTTGGGGATTCATTTGTGGTAAAACCACTTCTAAAGCATCTCCTCGACTTTCTTTAAAATGTACAATTAATCGTCTGAGCCATTTAGCCGATAAGTCATAGCGAATGGGGTGAGCCATAACTGCGCTGCCGCCAGCGGCATGTATAGCATAAACGGCTTGTTCTATTGAGCACCAGCTTGGTTTTACATAAGCCCGTTGAGTGGTTCTGCCCTTTTTGCCTAAGTATTGATCAAAGGCTTTTTGCATAGTACTTACGTGTCCTTGCTGATACAAAACTTTAGCAAAGTGAGCACGAGTAATAGACCCCTCTGCTGCAAGATTTTTCGCATCATCATAAGCATTGAGAAAACCACATTTAGCTAACTTTTCACCTATAGCAATGGCTCTTTGTTCGCGCGCCTCTTGTTGCTTAACAATTAACTCTTGAATTGCTGTATGCTGTTCATCTAAATTTAAACCAACGATATGAATTTCGAAACCTTGCCATGCAGTTGAAATTTCAATACCTGAGATTAATTTAATTGGAATGTTTTTTTCCGATATATACTCTTGAGCTATATCAAAGCCAGCCAAAGTATCATGATCGGTAATTGCCAATACTGCAATTTGATAATTAACCGCCCTATCTATCAAGGTTTGTGGCGACAGGCCACCGTCCGAGCAATTTGTATGGCTATGTAGATCAATACGGCCATGTGAAAAATTGTCGGTTTTATTGATTATGATTGGAAAATCAGTAGTTGACAGCAACGCCATAATAAGGTCTTCTATAGGGACTTTATTGCGAGTAAACTTTAATTAAGTATACTCTAAAAAATATATTCGCAAGTTTACTGATAAGAATTAGATAATGATACTAGCAAAGCAATTAAATTTAACATTTGGCCAACTTCGTTGGTGGTGGCATAACTCTACATAAGTGGGTTGTGATAATTGCGTGTATCTCTTTAAAAGCTAGTAAAGCTCAAAAAGATCAGAAACAAATTACAAAAACCCGCTTAGCTAAGCGGGTTTTTTGCATTATAATCTTTACTTTTTACAGTATTGAGAAAAACTAGGATAGCTAATGAACAAAACAAGAACATGGTTTCTTTGGTGGTTACAACCAATTTATGCCGGATGACAATTTTCAATAATTAATTTACCAAGAAGAAACCAATGACCCAACAAAAGATACCTCAGCAAAGTATTACCTGTGTGAGCACTTTAACGGAAAATGCTAATTATCAAAGCGATCCATTAAACGTCTACCAATTACTTTGTCATAATAAAGAAAACAACCTGCTATTAGAGTCTGCAGAAATAGATCAAAAACATCTATTGAAAAGCTTGTTACTAACTGATGCTGCGTTAAAAATAGTTTGTAATGGCAATACCATTACCTTCACTGCCTTAACTGACAATGGCCAGATAGCACTACAATTTGCAGCCAAGCAATTACAATCCGTAGCAGACCTTGCCTTTAGTAATGACAAGCTACAGTTAATAGCCTCCTTTGATAAAATTCCAACAGAGCTTGATGAAAAGTCAAGACTAATGGCAGTAAACCCGTTTGAAAGTTTGCGCTTATTTAAAAATATAAAAAATACTACTGGTCATCACTTTGCCATATTTCTTGCGGGAGCATTCGCTTTCGATATGATTAGTGTTTGCGAGAATTTGCCTGAAGTACCTGACGGTGACAACACCTGTCCTGATTTTGTTTATTATTTAGCTGAAACGCTAGTCGTTATCGATCATGAGGCGCAAAGTACAGAAGTCATTGCCAATATTTTTTCTAGTGCTCACGATGAAGATAATAACGTAAAAATACAACAGCAACTTACCCAGCGAGTGGCAACAATAAAACAGTTACTGTCAACAAATATTACCCCTGAACAAACTTTCACATTGAATCGAAACAATGTGAAAAATGACGCTAAAAATCAAGAAGTATCAGTTGATATAAGTGATGAACAATTTTGCCAAAACGTTGAACAATTAAAAGAAAACATTCGCGCTGGTGATATATTTCAAGTAGTGCCGTCAAGAACTTTTTCGCTTCCTTGTGTTGATAGCATAGCGGCCTATCAAGCATTGAAAATAAGTAATCCAAGTCCTTACATGTTTTATTTGAAGGACAGTGATTTTTGCATGTTTGGCGCCTCACCTGAATCAGCAATTAAATATCAACAGAACTCTCCCGAAGGAAAGCGTCAGGTTGAAATCTATCCTATTGCTGGTACAAGGCCGCGCGGATTTAATAAAGACGGTTCAATCTCATTAGATTTAGACTCACGTATAGAGCTAGAATTAAGACAAGATAAAAAAGAATCTGCCGAACATATTATGTTAGTTGATTTAGCCCGAAATGACATTGCCCGTGTTTGTAAAGCAGGAACCCGCCATGTCGCTGATTTATTAAAAGTTGATCGCTATTCTCACGTTATGCATTTAGTTTCACGAGTGTGCGGCACCTTATTAGAAGAGTTAGATGCCTTGCATGCATACCAAGCTTGCATGAACATGGGGACTTTATCTGGCGCTCCAAAGGTAAAAGCTACCTCTCTCATTCGAGAAATAGAAGGGAAACGTCGGGGCAGTTATGGCGGTGCTGTCGGTTATTTAACGGGTGATGGTGAAATGGATACTTGTATTGTTATTCGATCGGCATTTGTTAAAAATAACATTGCTCAGATACAAGCGGGTGCTGGTGTCGTTTATGACTCAATCCCTCAAGCTGAAGCTGATGAGACTAGACAGAAAGCACAAGCGGTAATTAGCGCAGTTCAACTAGCTAATAGAGGAGCGAAATAATGAAAAAGACCCTATTACCCATGAACACAAAGTTATTTATGCTCGATAACTTAGACTCCTTTACTTATAACTTAGTTGATGAATTTCAGTGTTTAGGCTTTTCCCCTACAGTATATCGAAATACTTTATCCGCTGACTTTATCTTCAATAAAATACAAGAACACACCAAAGAAACCGGTGAAAAAGTTATTTTGATATTGTCACCTGGCCCTGGAGAGCCTAAAAATGCTGGCTGTTTAATGGCATTGATTAAGCTTTGTGCTGGCAAAATAGCAATGTTAGGTATTTGCCTAGGACACCAAGCACTCATTAATCACTATGGCGGTACGGTTGGTCGCGCCGATGAAATAGTACATGGTAAAGCCTCGCCAATAAATCATTGCGGTAAAGGTGCTTTTGCCAACATTCAAAACCCGCTGCCTGTTGCTCGCTACCATTCATTGGTCGGTATAACCATACCTGATTCGTTGAATGTAATTGCTGACTATAACCAGATGGCGATGGCAGTTTGTCATGAAAATGATGCTGTTTTGGCCTATCAATTTCACCCTGAATCTATTTTAACTACTTTTGGCGCAACCTTATTAGCCCAAAGTTTTGATTACTTATTTGCTTTAAGCGACAACTTACCAGCTAATACTCAAGGAGTTTCACATGACTAACACTTTATCTACCTTGGTTGACAATCAAGATCTTTCCCAGCAAGAAACAGAGCAGTTCTTTAAGCAAGTACTCAATGGTGAAATAGAAGGTGCTCTATTAGCCAGTGTACTAACTGCCTTAAAGGTTAAAGGTGAAACACCCGCAGAGATTGCCGGAGCAGCAGTCGCTATTCGCGACGCTGCTACTGCCTTCCCAAAGAAAAACTATCAGGTTGCTGACTGTGTTGGTACCGGTGGTGATGGCGCAAATACTATTAATATTTCTACTACTGCAGCAATACTCGGTGCAACTTGTGGTCTAAAAATGGCAAAGCATGGTAACCGTAGTGTCTCTAGCATGTCAGGCTCTGCAGATTTGCTCGAAGCGTTTGGAGTAAATTTAACCATGTCTCCAGCAACAGCAAGCAACTGTTTAGATAAAGCAAATTTATGCTTTTTATATGCCCCTGCTTACCATAGTGGCTTCAAGCATGCTGGTCCCGTTAGAAAAGCAATGGGGATTCGTACTATTTTTAATATTTTAGGCCCGCTAGTAAATCCTGCTGCACCAAGTATTATGCTACTCGGTGTCTACACACCTGCACTTATAGAGCCGATTGCGCAAGCACTTCAACTTACCGGTGTAAAACGTGCCTTTGTTGTACACGGTAGCGGTTTAGATGAAATAGCCCTTCACGGCGATACTCAACTAATCGAGATTAAAGACGGTCAACTTATTAAACGCACCATTTCGCCACAAGATTTTGGCCTTGAGAACTACAGCCTTGAAGATATCAAAGGTGGGACTCCTAGTGAAAATGCGGACATTATCAAGGCTATACTTTCTGGCCAAGGACCACAAGCACACAATGCGGCTGTAGTGATCAACTGTGCGGCATTACTTTATCTGCATGATAAAGCTGAGAGCCTAGAGGCTGCGGCTCAAGTGGCTGCAGAAGTTTTAGCTAGCGGAAAAGGTTTACAAACTTTAGAAGCATTAGTTGCCCTTTCAAATGAACAAGAAGCAAATTAAATATGGCTAATATATTAGAGAAGATAGTTGCAGACAAGCGAATAGAAATAGCGTCATTAAAAGTAGCTAAACCATTGAAAACTTTCATTAATGAGCTTACACCCACTAGCAAAGATATGTATGCTGCGCTAAGACGTTCAAAAGATAAACCTGAAGCAGGCTTTATTTTAGAGTGTAAAAAAGCGTCTCCTTCAAAAGGTTTAATTCGCCCAGACTTTGACGTTAAAGCTATTTGCCAAACTTATGATAAGTATGCCGCTGCTATTTCTGTTTTAACTGATGATAAATACTTCCAAGGAAATTTTGACTATTTAAAGCTAGTAACTGAAACAGTAAGTTGCCCTGTACTAAATAAAGACTTTTTTGTAGAGCCTTATCAAGTTTACTTGGCGCGTTACTATGGCGCGGACGCTATATTATTAATGCTAAGTGTTTTATCAGATGAAGAATATATTGAACTTTCAGCTGTTGCTGAACAATACAATTTGGCGATATTAACCGAGATATCTACCGAGCAAGAGCGTGACCGTGCAATTAAGCTAAACGCAAAAATGATCGGGATAAACAACCGTAATTTACGCGACTTAAGTACTGACATTGCCCGTACATTCGAGTTCGCCCCAACCTTACCTGATGGCAGAATAATTATTTCAGAGTCAGGCATATACAATAATGCTCAAGTGCGTGAGTTGGCCCCTGCTGTCGATGGTTTTTTAGTCGGTAGCTCCTTAATGGCGATGGATAATAATGTATATAATGATATTGATTTAGCCTGCCGAAAACTGATATATGGTAATAATAAAGTCTGTGGATTAACGGCAATTGAATATGCTGTCGCAGCGGCAAAATCAGGTGCGCGTTTTGGCGGGTTAATTTTTGCTGAAAAATCCCCTCGTTGTGTATCTAAAAAACAAGCACTAAGTATCGTGGCTGCTAAACCACACTTAGAATATGTAGGCGTTTTTGTAAATCATAAACGAACCGAGATCATCGACTTAGTAAAAAGTTTAAAACTTAGCGCAGTGCAATTACACGGTGACGAAGATGATAGCTACATTAATGCATTGAAAGCACAACTTATTGAACATAACTGTGAAAGCTGTCAAATATGGCAAGCTAGCTCGATAACTGAAAACGTACCCGCATTGAATCCAGCTGTTACTCAACACGTTTTAGATGGAAAATCGCCAGGCAGTGGGCAGGCTTTTGATTGGCGAGTGTTAGCCAATAGTGAGCAAGAATTATCAAACAGCCTGTTAGCTGGCGGACTTAATATCAACAACATTAACGAAGCGCTAACACAATTAACCAATTTAGATTTATTTGGCTTAGATCTCAACTCAGGTGTTGAAACGAGTCCAGGTATAAAATCAAGCGAAAAGCTCAGCCAAGTTTTTACGCACATTAGGAATTATTAACATGAGTAATACCACACAAAGTAAAATTAAAGAAAAATTACCTGCTTATTTCGGAGAGTTCGGCGGCATGTACGTCGGTGAACTACTGGTACCGGCTTTAGAACAATTAGAGCAAGCTTTCATTGAAGCCCAAACCGATGAAGCTTTTATAACTGAATTTAATAACTTACTGACAAAGTATGCTGGCCGCCCTACGCCATTAACTTGCTGTAGAAACATCGTTAAAAACCCTTTAGCAAAAATTTATCTCAAACGTGAAGATTTATTACATGGTGGTGCTCATAAAACCAACCAAGTATTAGGCCAAGCATTATTGGCTAAACGTATGGGAAAAACTGAAATTATCGCAGAAACAGGTGCAGGTCAACATGGTGTAGCTACTGCCATAGCATGCTCCTTACTAGGACTAAAATGTAAGGTTTATATGGGTGCCGTTGATTGTCAACGTCAACAACCTAATGTTTTTCGGATGAAGTTGATGGGCGCTGAGGTTATTCCCGTTACCGCAGGCTCAGGTACATTGAAGGATGCAGTAAATGAAGCGCTACGTGATTGGTCAGCCAATTATGAAAACGCCCATTACTTGTTAGGTACAGCCGCGGGACCGCACCCTTTCCCAACGATTGTACGAGAGTACCAAAAAATGATCGGTGAAGAAGCGAAACAACAATTTTTCGAAGAAGAAGGTCGCTTACCTGATTATGTCATCGCGGCGGTAGGCGGAGGCTCAAATGCCATTGGCATTTTTAATGATTTCATTCAACATGAAGAAGTGAAACTTATTGGTGTTGAAGCGGGTGGCAAAGGCATAGAAACAGATCAACATGGCGCAACTTTAGTTGCAGGCAGCAAGGGTATGTTACATGGCAACTATACTTACATCATGCAAGATAAATACGGTCAAATTGAAGAGTCTTACTCTATTTCAGCAGGCCTAGACTATCCTGCTGTTGGTCCACAGCATGCTTATTTAAAAGAAACAGGTCGTGCTCAATATGTAGCGATTAATGATGATGAAGCCTTAGATGCTTTTCAAACATTAGCGAAAAGCGAAGGTATTATTCCTGCGTTAGAATCTTCTCATGCCTTGGCTCAGGCATTAAAAATGGCAGAAACAGTAACCACTGAGACTATCTATTTAGTGAATTTATCTGGTCGTGGTGACAAAGATCTTGCTCATGTGCATGCAGTTTTACACCCAAATGAACAACAAAGTGATACCAACATTAAGCATAGAGGAGAGGCATAATGGCTCAACCGACCAACACTCAACAAGCCGGTTTCCGTTATCAACAAGCTTTTGCTGACCTAACCGAGAAAGGCGAAAAAGCCTTTATTCCATTTGTCACCATTGGCGACCCTAATGCTGAACAATCATTTAACGTTATTAAAGCACTCATTGATGCTGGTGCAGATGCACTTGAGCTCGGCATCCCTTTTTCAGATCCCAGTGCTGATGGAGTCACCATTCAAATGGCAGCTTTGCGTGCACTTGAGTCAGGTATAAATACAGATATTTGCATCGAAATACTAGCTAAAGTACGAGAGTACGCACCTAACATGCCAATTGGTTTACTACTTTATGGTAACTTAGTATTTGCCCGAGGTATTGACAAATTTTACCAGGATATGGCTCAGGTTGGTGTCGATTCGGTGTTAATTGCCGACTTACCTATTAGAGAAAGCTTACCTTTTAGAAAAGCAGCTTTAAAACATGGCGTAGCACCTATTTTTATCGCTCCACCTAATGCGAGCGATGAGACTTTGCGTGAAGTATCGTCTTTTAGTCGTGGTTACACCTATGTACTTAGCCGCGCGGGTGTAACGGGTGTTGATGCTATCGAGGAAAGTAAATCATCAAATGCTTCTGCAAAATCTTTAATTAATTGCTTAAAAGAATATCGCGCAGCACCGCCCGTGCTAGGCTTTGGCATATCAGCCCCACAACAAGTCAAAGATGCTTTGGCAGCTGGAGCAAGTGGCGCAATTAGTGGCTCAGCCGTTGTAAAAATTATCGAAAATAATTTAAATGATAATAATTCAATGCTAACAGAGTTAACTGAATTTGTTGTTAATATGAAATCAGCAACTAAATAACTTTAGATTTCAAACAGTTGCTAGCAATAACTAAGTTTTGCTAGCAACTAATTAACAGACCCCAAACAGTCTATGCTTGGCAGGTAAATTAAGTGAATCTTATAAATAAAACAAATGAATCTGTAAGCTTTTCTATTTGACTATATCCTAGCTGAATATAGCCCTCATCAACATCAGCACCTGTTCGACAGATTTACCTTGCTTAACACTGCTTATGATTGATTCTCTTTTTCCCTTTAAAAATTCAGGCGTACCTTCAACCGCTAAAGCTTGATCAACTTGTTCTGCTACTGTTAACTTAACTTTAGTTCGCCTTGAAGAATTTGATGCTCGGGGTTTATTAAGCGCTTTATCACGTAAGCGTAGAAAGTTAGAGTTAAATGCAACATCTTCATCAACAAACAGAAACAAATCAACTAATATTGCCCTAGCTTGCCAAATTTTATGCTCAAGATCATTTGCTGGTTGCTCTTGATGCCACCACGCACAAGAACGTATTGTCCCTATTAATTCTTGCCAATAACTTTCAAAGTCAAAATTGTTGAATTTAATCAAGCCTAATCCTTGGCACAATACTTCTAGCTTGGCGTTGGTTAAGGCGACAAAATGATCAGGTCTTCTCATCGCTAATAGTCGGGTCGCAGGTGCTAAAGGCGCTTTTTCACCACTAGTTTTATTTACTTTATAATTTGCAAAAATTTGCTTATAAGCACGACTGAAATTTCGATAATGTTCAGGATTAACTTCACCTGATATTGGAATGTAACTAAGGGCATGTTCGAACTCAGCCGATTTTTCAGACAATAAAGTATGAAATACTTTAGCCCCTTTAGTGGAAGCAAACCACTCCACATCAAAGTCATAAACTGTATAGTCATGATAATTAGTATGCTTACCTGCAAATGCTAAACGATCATTGTCAGACATTGAATCTAATGAACAACTACTAAGTGTCCTTATATAATCTAGCAGGCTTAAACGTTCTTTTAGTGCATGGTTTTCAGCTTGATTCTCGATAAAGCTAACGAATATTGGCCAAGGAGCAATACGCAACATTTTTAATTGACTGACACTTATGCCATTGGCTAATAAGGCTTCTAACTTTTCCAAAGGTTTAAATTGATCAGCTTCAAGTAAGTCACGATTAATGCCCTGACGGCATAAAGAGAGTAGTTCAGTACACCAAGCTAAAAAATCTTCTGGATGATTCGATACTTTAACAGCCATCAAATTAAGACTGAGATCGGCAATATAAGTTAAAGATTTTTGATAAATGGAATTTTCAGCATCGGATAAAGCCATATTGGCAGGGGAAGATAACAATTTTCTCATTGAGGGTGGATGCTCCGAACAATATAAAATTTAATTAATTTCAAATAAAAAAAAACCGCAACTGAAGCTGCGGATTCACAATAAAGCAAAAAGCCCGCAACATTGTTGCGGGCTTTTCTAAAGAGAAGTTTAGCAATGTCCTACTCTCACATGGGAACTCCCACACTACCATCGGCGCTACTGCGTTTCACTTCTGAGTTC